>Ga0233369_1000020_pt1 | contig 89527 bp, 55 predicted proteins | sample ElkDunMinimDraft_26_FD_191537 | JGI IMG/M metagenome (GOLD analysis project Ga0233369, IMG submission 191537) | Fecal eukaryotic communites from dung pellets of Tule Elk in California, USA - Elk Dung D16 | ecosystem: Host-associated > Mammals > Digestive system > Large intestine > Fecal | place... | reverse complement strand
AAAAAAAAAAATATTCTAATAACCTAATAATATTACCTTATTCTCATAAAATAGCCACACTGCTAATTAAATTAAATTAAATTAAGCCTCGTGTGGAAAATGTAACTTAAAATAATTATTTAGAAGGTAGCCGACCCCAAAGCAAAAAATGACCAATTTAAACAGAAGTAATTTTCAAGCCCACCCTTTTCATTTAGTGTCCCCTTCCCCTTGACCTCTTTTTACATGTGTTAGTTTATTAAATTTAACAGTTACTAGTGTATTATCTATGCATAATTTTAATAATGCATATTATTTATATTATATTGCCACAATTTTAGTTATAGCATCTATGTCTTTTTGATTTAGAGATGTAATATCTGAAGGATCCTTTTTAGGGGATCACACTCTAGCTGTACAAAGAGGGTTAAATTTAGGTATTATATTATTTATAGTATCTGAGGCTCTTTTCTTCTTAGCTATATTTTGAGCCTTTTTCCATAGTGCGTTAACACCTACTGTTGAATTAGGAGCTCAATGACCTCCTCTCGGGATCGAACGTGCGCCGTGTGAGGGCGTTATTATTTTACTGTGTTGTCCCACAGTTTACATATATTTGGCCTTTAATGATGTGTACCGCGGGTATGCACGTGTTTTATGCCTAATAAGTATATTACAACGGATAGCTGCATGCAGAAGTGCTGTATGATTTGGGCTGCCCCAGAAAGATAACAGCATTAGCGGGAATTGACATGCTGAGGATGACAAACTTGATACTTATTACCGCCCACAACCGATGGGTACCATCCTAAGCAGAATACGTCGGTGGTACTTCGACATTGCATATCTTTATGGTTCGAAACTGGTATGTTGCCAAAAAGTCGAACGGTTTTCCCATACAGGAAATCTGAAAAGAGATGAGCAAGCAGCTAAATCAAATCGGACATTAAACGTTAATAACGACCAAAGAAGAATACTTCTCCCACCACGGGATCTAACCGCCTATGGATTCAATAACCTGAATCTAATGCGGAGACGGAGTCTCCATAGTAGTTCCACGAAGGGAGACAGCCTGAATAGTTTAACAAGTAAGACTATAGATAATAGCCGTTTAGAAGAGTTCTCAAGATCGGACAAGCCTGTAAGGGCACCCGGTGGAAAGGATGCTACTACTATAGCAAAAAACTTGTTAGAACAAATAGAACAAAAGAACCAAAAATATTTCAATCTCATAGATATTATTGCTAATCCTCACTTTCTGGAAAAGTGTTACTCTGAAATAAGAAGTAAACCAGGAAATATGACCAAAGGTATTACAGACGAAACTTTAGACAAGTTAAATTGACAATGATTTGAGACCACTGCCATGGAACTCAAATCAGGGAAATTTAATTTTAAACCTAATCGTAGAGTTGAAATACCAAAAAGCAATGGAAAAATGAGACCCTTAGGAATTAGCTCACCTCGGGAAAAGATTGTACAGAAGGCACTTCATGCCCTTCTTGAAGCAATATTTGAACCTAGATTTCACTCGGCATCTCACGGTTTTAGGAGAAATAAGTCAGTGCATTCTGCATTAGCTGAAATATACCTAAATGGTAACAAATTTAATTGAGTAATTCAAGGAGATATATCAAAATGTTTTGATAAAATTCCTCACAACATCATAATGAAAACTATTTCAGAAGTGATAGGTGATCCTAGAATATTAGAGCTTGTGAAGAAATTTATAAGTGCTGGATATGTGAATCCAAACGGAGTACTCTGCAGACCCTCTGAAGGGACTCCACAAGGAGGAGTACTTAGCCCTCTACTAGCGAATATAGTATTACACAAACTAGACGATTTCATGGCCCAAGAAAAACAGAGGTTTGACAAGGGAACAAAAAGAAGAAAGAATCCAGAATATGCAAAACTACAAGCGAAAAAGGCTAAATGTACAAACATAGAAGAGAAAAAAGATTTACTAAATAAAATGAGAAGTATCAAAAGATCAGATTTATTCGACAAGAATTTCCGAAGATTAAGATATGTTAGATATGCTGATGATTTTGTTGTAATGATGGTTGGAGATAGAAAGAATGCTGAATACCTACGGAAAAAGATAGCTGAAATACTAAAGGCAAAATGTGGACTAGATCTAAATGAGGAGAAAACTATCATAAATAGCATGTCCGAGAAATGAAAATTCTTAGGAGCTGAAATCCGAAACATGAAAATTAATAAGGAATTCCTTGTTAATCATGGGGAAGGAAGGAAAGCAGTGGGGATACCGAGAACACTAGTTAACGCCCCCATTGAGAAAATCATAGAAAAACTCGCAGATGCAGGACTGGTACGAAAGAATCATCTAGGAAAGGTACTACCCAAAGGGAATACGCAAATCATGAATCTCTCACATCAGGAGATATTGAGCTTCTATAATTCAAAGGTTAGAGGAATACTGAGCTTCTACAGTTTCGCAAGTAACAGATCGGCTCTTTGAAGTATAATGTGACTACTGAGAGCATCCTGTGCTCTAACATTGGCTAAGAAGTACAAACTTAGAACAATGGGAAAAGTTTTCAGACAATATGGAAGGAATCTGAAATGTAAAGAAACAGACGTGGAGTTCTTCATTCCAAAGACCTTGCAGGTAATCCATGATTACAAGAACAAGGATATCAATATTGACAAAATAATCAAGCAGACGTGAGCTGGTAAAGACACAAAGTCTATATTCAATGAGAGCTGTACTATATGCGGATCAACGAATTTCGTGGAAATGCATCATATAAGATCAGTGAAGAATATTAGAGCAAAATTTAGAAAAGGAGAGAAGATAACAAAGGCTCAATTTGAAGGAGCAATAATGCGAAAACAAGTACCCATATGTGCATATCATCATAGTCTTTTACACAAAGGACAACTGAACTGGTCAGAACTAGTCAAAGTACACAAATATAACAAGAAGTTTTAAACAAGGAAAAAGGTACAAAGCAAGAATCAAGAGATAGATTTTATTTAAGGCAAATTATTGTAATGTTTGGAATATTCAGGGGGCGAGCCGTATGATGGGAAACTATCACGTACGGTTCTGAGGGCAGTTGCTTAAAGCGCTGACCCTACCTATAAATCCTTTTGAATTACCTCTTCTTAATACAGTTATACTTTTATCAAGTGGTGCCACAGTGACTTACGGGCATCACTCATTAATACATGGAGACAGAAGAGGGACTTTATATGGTACAATAGCTACTGTATTATTAGCTATAATCTTTACCGTTTTTCAAGGAATCGAATATAGTGAAGCACCTTTTACTATAAGTGATGGTGCTTTTGGTTCATGTTTTTTCTTCTCAACAGGTTTTCATGGGTTAATTACAATAGTAGCCCTGTTTATTTTTATATATATTATGCAAAACACAAAAATAGCCAATTTTAGAGGCGTGCTGGACTTAGTCAGCCAGCACACTTTATCTAGTAGTCTTAATATGAATAGTAAATTATTGATTACTTTTCCTGCTACGGTTAAGTCTAAAGCTCAATCTTATTACTTGAGTAAGGAGTTTATAGAATGGTTTGTAGGATTTACGGACGGAGAGGGTAATTTTAATATTAAGTTGACTGATTTAACAGATAATACATTTAAAAATGTTCAATTTACATTTCAAATAGGTTTACATAAGGATGAAATCAAGGTCTTAGAATATATAATGGATACTTTAAAATGTGGTCATATTTCTAAATCTAAAGATAGTCGCTGCGCGGTAAATTATTTTGTAAATGATATAAATTCATTACTATATGTTATAATTCCTATATTTGATTATGTGAATCTTAATAGTTCAAAATATCATCATTATGTAATATTTAAAAAGGCGGTACTATTGACAAAAGACAAAAGTCATTTATCGAATAAAGGTAAATTGGACATAATTGCTTACCAAAAAGAAATGCGAAATATGTCAGGTAAATGAATACCAAGTTCTATTAATAATAAAATTAATATAACTAAATATTGATTATCTGGATTTATAGATGCAGAAGCTACCTTTTCAACTAATAAATATGTACCCATATTTAAATTAGAAAATCATATTAAAGAGTTAGAATTGTATAATAAAATAAAAGAATTTTTTAGTGTGGGTAATGTTTTATTAACTTCGCCTAGAGAATATAGAGTTGATAGTAACCCTACGATAGTGTTGGAAATTAATAAAGTGCAAGAACTTAGGGAAAATTTAATACCGTTATTATATGATAATGAAGAGGCTGCATACTTCGTACAGCGGCCTAGTAATTTATTAAAAACTTTAAAAGCTCAAGATTTTTCATTTTGATTAAAACTGGTAGATATCTATTATAAAGGTTATCATACTACATTGGAAGGTAAATATTTGTTTGATGCTATAAAATTACATATAAACAAACATAGATTAAGTACTAATACTAGTCTATATGAAGATAAGAATCGTATTTCACTGCTGCTTTATCCGGAGGATCAGAAGTCCAGCAGTAGCTCCGCTATAGAAATAGAAAGTTTATTATCTAAACTTTATTTAATGGAAAGTCCTTATGAAATAAAAGAAGGAGTTCGATATTATAGAAATACTAATAGATTAATAAGTGAATCAATAAAATTAGCGGCAATAGATAAAGAAAACAATACAAAAATATATAAGAGTATGCCCGAATGTGCTAAAGACCTTCAAATTTCTAGACAGAAAATAAAGGAATGCTTAAGTTCAGGAGATATACATAAAGGGTATGTTTTTGTTTTAGTATAATATATATAAATGATAAATTAACAATAGAGTTAATAGCAAGAAAATCTTTTTAAGGTGGCTAATGGCTCAAGCTCACTATTTAAAGAAAATTTGCTGCCTAGTATATACTGTTTATGACATATATAAAGGTTCAACGACTAGCTAATAAATATTATGTTACTTTATACCTCACTTAGTAAACCTAGTTTAATGCTGTATTTCATAGTGCTGCTACGGAGTTAGCCTGCATGCATGCCTTAATTTTGTAGCAGCCTCCTATGAAATAAAGCATTAAAGGTTAAAGTAAAAGAATGGCGGCGCAAGCTCAAACTCTACTTATTAATTATCCTTAAAAAAAAAATTAAGAAGGATAAGCACTAATAATAAGACATAGTCTAACCAATAATGTGAATTATTGATTAATTTTTCCTGTACACGTAATTATTGGTACAATATTCATAGGTGTAGCCTTATGAAGAATATTTGATTACCATTTAACAGATCATCATCATCAAGGTTTTGAAGGATCAATATTATATTGACATTTTGTGGATATTGTTTGACTTTTCTTATATATTTCAGTATATTACTGGGGTTCTTAAATGTAAAATAAAAAAAGTACTAAAAAATATTTAGTAGGCAGGCTGACTAACTTCGTAAGTAGCAGCCTACTCCTCATCCTCATCCTTACTACGTAGGAGGAGGAGGACACGCACAATAACGATATTACTACGAAGTACTCCGGAGTGATACAGAGCCTTATGATTTTTATCAGAGGATAGAAGTCAGCCAGTATTTCATAGGAGGCTATATTTCATAGGAGGCTAGCACAGCGTTATAATAAAACTATTTTTTTTCAAGGGATATTAGCATAATGGTAATGCAAATGACTTTTAATCATTCAGATACTGGTTCAAATCCAGTATGTCCCAGGACCGGCCTATGAAATAACCCACACTTCTGTGTATACTACGAAGTACTGATCCTGATCCTGATCCTTTATTTCATAGTAGTAGCTCCGCTACTAACTTCGTAAGTAGGTGTATACACAGGATTAGGATAGTGTTACTACGAAGTAAGCGCGACAATAAAAATCCTAAATAAAACGAGTATAGTTTAATGGTAAAATGATGACCTTCCAAGTCGGGTTTGCCGGTTCGAGTCCGACTATTCGCATCTAATTTAAAGAATTAGTAACTTAATAGGTAAAGGACTTCCCTGTCACGGAAGTAGATGCCGGTTCGATGCCGGTCTAATTCGTTTTTAAAGGAAAAGTTGCCATAGGTAAGGCGAGATATTTGCTAAATATTGTGTTTTAACACCTAGGTGTTCGAATCACCTCTTTTCCGTCTATAAGATATATAAATGAGTATAACAAAAAGCTGTTTACCGGCACACTACGTGTGCTACCCTACTTCTGATCCTGACTTTGTAGGATATGGATGCATGCCTTCCTGACTTCTGATCCTGATCCTTTATTTCATAGTAGTAGCTCCGCTACTAACTTCGTAAGTAGGTGTATACACAGGATTAGGATTAGGATTAGGATAAGCCTTAATTAAATATATTACAAATTTTCCTATATGATTAGGCTAAAAATACAAAAAGAATTTTTTTTATTATGAATAATTTACTATTGATTAATGAAACTTTTACAAATGGTTATGTATCTAATGTATTAGATATAATATCGATATTAGCCGTTTTTTGCGGTATATCTGTGATTGTAAATAAAAATCCGATAATATCAGTATTATTTTTAATAGGTTTATTTGCTAGTGTTTCTGGTTATTTAATTTTATTAGGTTTAAGTTTTATAGGTTTATCATATTTAATTGTATATATTGGTGCAGTGTCTATATTATTTTTATTTATATTAATGTTAATAAATATTAGAATAAGTGAACTTCAAAGTAATACTAGCAATAGTATACCTTTAACAATTATTGTTGGAATTTCTATTAGTTATTCTTTATTTCAATTATTACCTTATGATATAGCTATTTTAAGTAATTTTAATAGTAATATAAATAATAATTTATATAATCTTTACATGGCTGCTGTACGAAGTACGCAGCATAAACATAATAATTCTAATTTATTAGTTAATACAAGCGCTGCCAAAAATAATGATTTACTATTTGTTACTAGTAAGATATGGGATGGTAATTTGTCCGAAACTAATCATATAACAACTATAGGAAATATAATGTATACTAATTATAATATATGATTAATATTAGCTAGTTTTATACTTTTATTAGCGATGGTAGGAGCCATAGTTATAACTATAAAACAAAAAAATTAAGGCATACTTCGTAGCCTTAAAAGAGATTAGCTCAATGGTAGAGCAACCGTTTTACACACGGAAGGTTGGGTGTTCGAATCACCTATCTCTTATTTTTTCCTTCTTCCTTTTCTGCAGTACTACTAATCCTCCGGATACAGAAGAGGAATTTCTCCTCCTACGTAGTCCTGCACACTAGTAGCCAGCACAATAAATAAAATATTATTTATATAAGATTCTTTAACTTAACCGGTAAAGTGCATTTTTGATAAGAATGATATTCAAGTTCAAGTCTTGAAAGAATTAAAGAGAATTGACCGAGTGGTTTAAGGTGGCTAGCTTGAGTTTAGTTATGGGGATTACCTCATCATGGGTTCGAATCCCATATTCTCTGTTGTCGGCTAATAAATTTAGTGCTTTATTTCATAGCAGTAGCTCCGCTACTAACTTCGTAAGTAGCACTCCTCCTACGTAGTAGCTCCGCAAGGAAGGTAAAATATTCTAGTATTAAATTTTACTATTACGTACCGGGAGCTCACTTCTGTGTATACACCATATCCATATCCATATCCATATCCTTTATTTCATAGTAGTAGCTCCGCTACTAACTTCGTAAGTAGGTGTATACATAGGATTAGGATTAGGATAAGAAGTGCGCACAATAAATTATTACGAGCTGGCTTCTCCTCCTACGAAGTCAGGCAGTGCTACTTACGAAGTTAGTCAGCAGCACCGTAGTGCAATGATTTTTAATCTGTCGCTTTTTAGTACTTCTAATCCTGACTTCTGCTTAATTTCATAGAAGTCAGCCAGGATACAGTGAATATTTATTTAAAAAGAGTGTAGTTTAATGGTAAAACAGAAAGCTTCAACCTTTAAATTCTTAGTTCGAATCTAAGTACTCTTGTATAAATTAATTAAAACATTTAATAAATTACTACGGTGCTTACGTGCGAAGCTCGTACTGCCTTTATTTCATAGTAGTAGCTCCGCTACTAACTTCGTAAGCATGCAGCATACTTCTGTGTATACACCTACTTACGAAGTTAGTCAGGATATAGAAGTGAGTAGCGGTAGCGGAGCTACTACCGGTATATTATATATTTAATGATTATTAGTAATATTTTATTAGTAGGCGTTATTTCATAGGAGCAGCCTTACTACTAAATTATAACGGGTTAGAATCAGATTGGTTACGATGCTCCTTTTGGGTAGGAGATTTTCTGTGTTCGAGTCACAGTAACCCGATAGCTAATTAGATTAATTAAAGCTAATTAAACCTAATATTAATTATAAATGTAACTGATATAGACATTATATATTGAATATATATAATATTTAATATATAAAAGTATATAAAGAGACTATTGTGGATATCTGTGCTATGTATTAAAGAGTAAAGACTTTATGTTTAGTAGGCTGCTGCTATACTTCTGTACTTCGCCAGAAGTACAGAAGTATGCCAGCCTCTCGACAACGACATATAAACTCTTAGAGAAATTATTTAATAAACGAAGTGAATTGAAATATCTTATTAACTTCAGGAAAAGAAATCAAACGAGATTCTATGATTAGTGTGAATGAAAATAGAGCAGCCTATATCAATAAGTAAAATGGCCGTAAAGCTGTTTGAATATTATGGGGAACCTTCCTCAAAGGCTAAATATAATACATGAGCGACAGTGAAAAGTACCGTGAGGGAACGATTTGAAGTAGTGGTTTTATAAGCAGCTCGAGAAAAAAAAGCGAGAGCGTACCTTTTGCATAAGTGCGACATGAAGCGCAGACAGTTAATGGGGTGAGATTCCCCCAGACCTTTCCATTGGTCTGACCCTATCCATACAGGCGAGAGAAGTAATTCCCTGGTCTGGAGCTATGGAGACAATGTAACAATAAACCCATTGGTGATAGTAACAACTTGAACCAGTCGGTGTGCTAGGGTAATGAATTCTATGATGAACGAAAGTGAATATACATTGAGGCTTCGTAAAAGGTGAATCCAGTTTCTGGATTATTATCACGACATATCTTCCTTATGCTGGGATATGGAATGGAACAAATGTGATACGGAGTAAAGTATACATTCTAAGGAATTCAATAACAGTAACAGAAAGTGAACATGGTAAGCCCTCAATCCCCTCTTATTGAAATATCTGACGGCTTAAACCGTCAAATATCAATATAAGTGAGGTGACATATAAGGATTATTCCGAAGTTGTCATATCGGGTTCAGGGTAGAAGAACGTCTAAAAAGCGAATGCAGGCTAGTAATAAGCCTGATAGAATCAATGATTCGATCCGAGAGGATGCTGACTTAGATATTGTGGTCGTCGTAACTATAAAGATCTTGAAAAAGTAAGCAACCAGCCCGGGTTCAAAATTGTTTGTTGCAATTAAGGAAACACAGCAGTATCGAGTAAAATCGACGGTTAGACTTAAAATTGGTAACTAAAAACTTGTCATCGCTAGAAAGAAATCAATTAAATAACTCCTGAGTTGTTAATGCCAACTACAGTAAAGAGTAGGCAACCTGGATTATACTAAGACTTCGACAGAATTCATTTGGTTGACAGGATTGTAAAAATGAACTGAATGATAAATAGAGTCGGCTCAGGATCAGACATTTATCATGTATGTTACTTAACTGAGTTAACAATACGAAGATAAACACATGTAATCTCCCCTCAATATAATAGAAATAAATAAATAAAAAAACCAACAACCATGATGAGAAAACTAAACAAGCAATTCACTAACGGAGTAAATCACTCCAATAATTTTATTATTGCAAAAAAGCATATTGCTTTATCCGGAGGATCAGAAAGCACTAGAGGAACATTGTGAATGGACGGTCTAATACATGCAATTGGTAATAGATACATAAACACAATGAAAAATCCTGGACTCAAGGTAGAGAACCCAAGGAAAAATGAGTGACATTTAATTGATTGAAAGAAAGCGGAGAAAGTAGTTAGAGATCTTCAAGAAAAGATAGTTATTGCTACATTGGAAAAGAATATGAAGGAAGTGTACAAAATACAATGAATACTACTTAACACATTCGAGAGTAAAGCACTCGCAATAAGAAAAGTAGTAACCAACAAAGGAAAGAGAACGGCTGGAACAGATGGTATAGTCTGAAATAATCCCAAGGATTACTGGATGGCAATACAAACTTTGACGGAAATTGTAAAAAATCCTAACAAGTATCAAGCTCAACCGTTAAAAAGAGTATGAATTCCTAAAGCTAACTCGAAAGATCTAAGACCTCTAGGAATTCCTACAATGATTGACAGAGCTGTTCAAGCTGTTTATCACCTAGCGGTTGATCCAGCGGTAGAAACGAAATCTGACCCAAATTCATACGGGTTTAGAAAGTTCCGATCAACCTTGGATGCCATCACAGCAATCAGAAGCCTCTTAGATAAGGCTAATCATCCTCACTGAATCCTAGAAGCTGATATATCAAAACGTTTCGACAAAATCAGTCATGATTTTCTGTTAAAACATACACCAATACGTCACAAAAAAGTTCTAGAGCAATGATTAAAATCTGGTGTGATGGAAGAGCTAAAATACATAATAACGGATGAAGGAACCCCTCAAGGAGGAATAATATCGCCGACTTTATGTAACGTCGCTCTAAACGGAATTGAAGAGTATATAAAGAATGCTAATCCTCTAAAAAAAGGAATAAGTCCAGGAGTACATGTAATCAGATACGCTGACGACATGATAATAACTGGAAAGAGTCAAGAAATAGTAACTAGAAATAAAGAACTATTAAATGAATTCCTTAAAGAAAGAGGGTTACAACTCAATGAAAAGAAAACCCTGATAACACACGTTAAGGATGGATTTGATTTCCTAGGTTTCAATATAAAACGTATGAAATGAAACTCCAAATTTAATAAAGTTACTGATCAAGAAACGGTATTAATTATTAAACCATCGAAAAAGGGTATAAAAAAGCTAATGGAATCCATCAATAAGATAATTGTGATGAATAAACCCATGAGAAAAATTATATCTGAGATCAACCCTGTTTTAAGAGGATGAGCCGAGCACAAGCGAATCTCATATCACTCTCAAGAAGTGTTTATCACGATTGATCATTGGATCTATCGAAAGATGAAAAAATGAGCATACTGGCACAAAGGATCTATCAGGAAAACAATTTCGAAATACTTGATATCCACAACCAACCGGAAATGAAATTGAGGAGTATCCTTAACTGAGAAAGTTATAAATCTTAGTGAAACAGCCATAATTACAATGAGGCCTCTAAAACTGGACAAAAATCCATATATAATAGAGAACTTAAAGTATTATGAAAAAAGAAGGGAGAAACTGATCGAAGCTAAATTTAGACTAACTGTATACAAATTATTCGAACATAAATGTCCTCTATGTAACGAATCTTTACACAATGAGGAAAATGTAGAATTACACCATATAAAACCTCAGAAGTTAGGCGGAAAGTTTAAATTAGATAACATTGTACCACTACACGAAATTTGTCATAAACAAATTACCCACGGAGACCAAAGTTTGGAGAGATTTAGGATAAACATCCCCAAAATCAATAGAAAACGAAAGAAACCGGAAGTAAATGTAAAAACAAACAATTCTTAATTACTGGAGGCTTCGCTACTCCAGAAATTTTAAAGAAACTTCATAATCTGTAACATTGGCTAGTAGAGAAGGAACGAATTTCCAAAAAGGCGGAATAGAAATTCTCTTAAGTATGATTGCACGAGCCGTGTGCGGTGAAAGTCGCACGCACGGTTCCACGGGGGGGAAAGCCTGAGAGGGCCTACCTATCCCAATTGGGTCACCAAGTTAACATTAGATGCGAGCAAATTAAATGTGCATAGTTAAACCGATCATTAAAATAATGAATAGTGTCTAAAGTTAGACCCGAAGCCTAGTGATCTTACTATAGTCAGGGCTATAAAGGTCCGAACGGGTTAAAAGAAACAAAATTGAGCCTTTGTTTATAGCCCTTGTGAAAGTGAACCTTTCGCAATAAATCATCAAATTGACGGGAACTCCTTAAAGCAATATTAACCAACCTAATATAGTAATATAATTAGGGGCGCAGGTAATGACTCGCGGTATGGTAAAATCAATATTGATGAAGAAATGAAATAGGTAATCCGCAGCCAAGTTCCATAAATCACTTATGGAAAAAGGTTCATCGACTATATGGTGATTGGTGTTATATAAATAATGCTTAAGATATAGTCAGGCCTCAATGGAAACATTGCAGGATAATATAATTTTATTATCCGTTAAATGGATAGTATTACGAACTATTTAGGGAGAAAAATCTCAGCTCACCCTCAAGAAGGGTAAAGAGATAATCTGTATCGTTGCAAAGATATCCGAAGAACTATGGTAAGCAAGTGAAAGACAACACTGACTAGGATAGCTGGTTTTCTGCGAAACCTATAAAAGTAGGCAATTTAAGTAACATCTTAGTAGGTACAGAACTTAATCTCAGGCAAGATGTACATTTTCTTTCCTCCGGATTAGAATCAGTCTCGGCTGCTTCTAATCCGGAGGAAAGAAATACATTTTATTTTGTATATATCGGGGGATCGTGAAGATTCTATCGGTGAGTATGTAGACTCGGAATGACAAAGATGAATCTTGAATTATCGGACATAGAATGCTAAGGTTGTATATACAGCCTTTTTGTGGAAGTGAACCTTCCGCTATAAACCATCAAATTGCGGGAACTCCTTAAAGCAATATTAACCAAGTAGGAGTAGTGATACATCTTATGGCACAGGTAATGACTCGTGGTATGGTAAAATCAATATTGATGAAGAAATGAAATAGGTAATCCGCAGCCAAGTACTTATATTTTATATGTAAGTATGCAGTTCATCGACTAGATGTTGGTTGGCGCAAGCTTAAGATATAGTCAAGCCTCATTCGAAAGAATGCAATGGCAATAAAGTAATTAAATCAGGGTTTAACCCATATAGCCGGCTCATGCAAAAGGCCTAATACGACAGGCGACTACCTTTCGGAGGGTAACTGCGGATTCAAGGCTGACACCCTTCATCTGAAGTGTTAATAGGTTAGGTACTGTATGGGTTGATGTTATAAAGCTTGCTGAAATAAAGATTTCAGCCGGATCCCGTGGAGACACTGGTAATCTGAGAGATGAGCTTGGATATTTTATCCATGACCCATGTTTGGTATGAGACAAACACTAAGCTTTCGGCTTCATAAATACAACATTAAAAAGTCACAAAAAATAATCTAAGGCATGCACTAAGAATTAATAGTCCACATAATGACCTTATCATAACACCTGAAAAATGTTATGAAAATGCCTTATTAAGTAAAAAGGTTATTTTTATGGAAAATAAGGGTCAGTCAGGTGTTTATCGCTGAGTTAATAAATTAAATTTTAATACATATGTAGGTAGTGGTGTAGATTTATCCAAAAGGATAAAGATATATTACAATCATAGTGAATTAAAGAGAAACCCTAGACCTATTCATGCTGCTTTACTTAAGTATGGACATGATAGCTTTAAACTAGAGATCCTAGAGTATTGTAGAGCAGTACTTCGTAGAGCTTATAAAAAAAGAACAGTATTATTTGGATCTACTAACTCCGAAGTATAATATATTAAAAAATGCTTATTCTTTATTAGGATTTAAACATAGTGCTGAGAACCTCGCACGGTTTAAACTAAAAAAGATTACACAAGAACATAAAGATATATTATCTTCAATACATTCAAATAAAGTTGTTAGTCAAGAAACTAAAGAAAAATTGTCTATTGCTACAACTAACTTTAAAAAAAATAACCCTCTTACACTTGAAGCTTTAGCTAATATTAGAGCTAAAACTACAGAACGTGAAGGGGTTTCAGTCACACTACTAAATACGCAAACCAATGAAACATTGAATTTTCCTACTTTAACTAAAGCAGGGGAGTATTTAGAAGTAAAAAGACAAGCTATACGAAACGCAATAACAAGAGGGAGTCTTATAAAAGGACTTTATCGTGTTACAGAAAATAGAAGGTAGACATATCACAGATGTGTACTAAAGATTAAAAATTACTTTAATTTCAAGAATTCTTGAAATCAGGTTTATAATAACCTGTTGTCTAAATGGATAGTTATATAACTATTCAGGGAGAAGATCTATGCTTATTTAGTACCTAAGCTAGATTTCTGTGTATGTCAAAAGGGAAACAGCCCAGAACAAGCGTTAAGGTTCCAAAATTATTATTGAGTGAAATTAAGAAAGTTTTTATATAAGTCGACAAGAAGATGGGCTTGGAAGCAGCCATAATTTAAAGATCTCGTAATAGAGCACTTGTTAAATCTTAAAAGCATCGAAAATTTAACGGATCTAAATAATATACCGATACCTTGTCCATATATAACATTAATTATTATATTAATTTTATATTATGGGGTAGCAGAACGTTGAATTAATATTTGATTTTTCTTTTTTAAAGAAGATTATAGGATAATTCAAGTGAGAATGGTGACATGAGTAGCAAAAAAGAAGATTATAACCGGGACGGTTATAATCTCTCGCCTAAAGCTTATGGTTACTTCAAGTAACGGCCTCTAAGTTTATAATCTTAAGGTTATGACGATGAGAAAACCTTGTTACATATGTTATTAATATATCATTAAGATAAATAGAGAAGATATCCTACGAAGTAGTGCTCTTCTATATTTATTACCTATGTATATTTTTAATGTATACCCAACATTTTAAAGTGATAAATGTGCTGGAAGAAAAGTAATGAAATATCTATAAAACAATAAACTAAAAAAGATGAGTATATAGAGAAAAAGAAAACCGTACCTAGAATCTGAAACAAGTAAGCTAGTAGAGAATACGAAGGCGTGAATGAGATAACAATCATAAAGGAACTCGGCAAACTAACTACCGTAACTTAGGGATGTTTGTCCTCCAGTGTCTTAAGAAGGCCAGCCTTCTTAAAATGACTGGGAATATATTGGGCAAATTTCAAAAATTACTTATATAGTTTAAGTAAATTTGAAGCGAAGTTTATTGTGTGTATACTACTGTAATCTATTTAGGGGGTAAAAAGGCTAGCCTCTTTAACACTAGAAGAATCAATGGTAAAACAATAAAATCGTTCAACGACTACGGTGTGAGCAACACAGCAATAATCACCTGACAACACCCAACTGATCTCTGTGTTGTAGTATACGAATAAATATATCTAATATTCAAATAAGACAATGAATAGTTACGATACAAAAAATCAAACAAGCGCTGCCAAAAATTTTTATGAATGAGTTACAGGGTTTATAGACGCTGAGGGATGTTTTCATATAAAACGAAAAATAATGTCTAACGGTAAAATTCGTTATTATTTCGAGTTTGTAATTAAGTTACACATAGACGATGTAGCTGTTTTAAGGACTATTTGCCATACCCTTGGTGTGGGGCGAGTAGTACTAAGACCTAAATATAGTACGTGTTCCTTTGAAGTAGGATCTGAAAAGGAACTACGTACTCTTATCGATTTACTCGATAAGTACCAATTAATGGGTGATAAGTATTTAGATTATCTTAATTTTAGGGAGGCTTTCTTTTTATATTTTGATCGTTCAAATTTAGTAACTGAATCCTTGAAGACAAAAATTGAAGAGTTACGGGCCAACCATAATACAAAACGCGTAACTACTACTCTACCTTCTAACTATACACGTGTAATTACGGATTATAAATTATTAGGGTTAATAGAAGGGGAGGGTAGTTTCATCGTACGAACATCAGGGTTAACACCCATCTTTGAATTAGAGTTAACATCTGCTCAAAGACCTCTTTTAATAGAAATCTATGAATATTTGACGCTTATTTCATAGTAGTATATTAATAGCTGGTATATTAAATCTACCTTCTAAAGGTGGAATTAAAATACGGGACCGTAAAGCGAAAGGGAATAGTAAATCTTCGGTAAGATTAGAAATAACAGGAGTTGACTTTTTACATAATTATTTTAATGTGTTTTTAAGTGAATTAGAGTTTTATTCTAGAAAGAAGGAGGATTTTAAAACCTTTTGCTTTATTTGTAATAAACTATTTAACAAAGCACATATTAATAACGAAGAAATAAAAGATTTATTAGTTAAGCTTTCAAGTGAGATGAACGGAGCAAGATTGTCTACAAATAAACTTACAGATAAAACATTAACTGATAAGGATAAGATTTGGAGAGATGAAGAGACTTCTGATTCTTAAGAAAAAGAAGGCCATATTCTTGAATACAAGACTGTTGCTGCTGCACAGTCGTCCAAGAATTCGTAGTCTATATAAATAGTAATAAACTACAACAGGAGATTAAGAAGAAATAGTCTGAACCATATTGTGAAAGATGGAAAGTGAGGTTATTAAAATTTAACCAGAACTGATAACAAGTTGAAGGAGGGCTCATTAATCTCGATTAATACGAGTAAAAACGAAGAAGCATGAAATATTGTTGTACGACTGTTTAATTAAAACAAAGCACTTTGCAAAAAGATGATAAATCAAAGTATTGAGTGTGATTTCTGCCCGGTGCCGGCTGGTTAACGAATTAGCTAAATTGTTAAAAATTTGGTATTAGAGGAACCCCCGGTTAATGGCGGCCTTAGCGTGAGGGTCCTAAGGTAGCGAAACGCCTTGGCCGTTAAATGCGGTCTTGCATGAATGATGTAACGATACAACAGCTGTCTCTATGATTGACTCAGCGAAATTGGAATAGCAGTGCAGATACTGCTTACCTCTAGTTAGACGAGAGTGCGACTAGCTAAGTGCTTGATAACAATGTGGTGTAAGCCCACCAAATAGTCCATTATTTGAGCTCATACGGCGTGCATTTGAAGTAATTCTTTTGTGCGAAGCCCGTTAAATAGATAGTTTATAACTATCCCAGCCTCTTTTTATATATTCATATAGGCCATATAAATTTTATAAAAGTATAAGGAGGGTGGTGAGCTAGATTACCATGGATAGTCATCGAATCCACGTTTGAAGCGTATAAATACTAGAGAAAAAAATTTAGTTGATTGTAGAAAAGAGTTCTCGTTCTTTTCTTCATGGGCCTTATATCAACGTACGTATAGTGGGATCCTAAAGTAATCATTAAGGTGTTATCAAGTAAACTAGGTAAGCCCAATGTTAGCCATTTAAGTTTAGATGGAAGTTAAATCGCAAGGTTTAATATATAACAGTGGGTAAAGGATGTTCTAAAAAGCAAATGCCTTGTAGTAATAGCGAGGATAGAGTCTTAATGGCTTAATTTGAAAGAATGCAGACTTAGAACAGGCGTTAATAATTTAAACATATATTCAGTATAGCTATATTTAATTCATTTGGTAAATGTACAATATTTTAGCCGTATACAGTGAGAATTTATTTGTAATACTTTTTGTGAAAAGGTGAGATGTACCGCGTATCTTTACGAGGGATACATCCGGGAAAAGATTTATACTTTTTTGAAATGGGGTTTAAGTTATTTTAGCTATGCTGTAAACACATAGTAATGTTATACGGAATTTAAGATTAGTTTTCACCTCTTCTTTATTGAGTTAAAGGTAATTATATGCAATCGGGGTTGAAGGGGGCTGTAGAGTCCTGGGGATATCTTAGATACTATAAGGAGGAAATAAAGCAGTACAACACGCTAGTAACCAAGAGTTTATAATTAAATTTTACTACTTCGTATACAGAAACAATTAGCTGAGATTACTAGCTAAAATGATTAAGAGGAAGAAAAAAAATAATAATAACAATAAATATGAATTTCAAAAAAATAAATATAACTAATCTAAACATGGTTAAAAACCGTAACATTTCAAATACAATAGCATTAATTAGAGAATACTCTGTTAATAACTTACAACCTAAAACTGATTTTAAATCAGGTTTACTAGGGGAAGTCCTTCTTGCCCCTCAATGGGTAACAGGAATTATAGATTCTGAGGGTAATTTTTCAGTATCAATACAAGAAACTAATAATAAACCTAAAGTTTCTTTGGCTTTAAAGGTAACACAAAAAGAACACTCTAAAGGTATTCTTTTAGACTTACAAAATTATTTTGGTTGTGGTAACGTTTATATTGATAATAGAAAAGAAAATGCTTACAAATTTTCTGTTAACAAATTAGATGATATCTTAACTAAAATTATACCCCATTTAGATAACTATCCTTTACTAACGTCTAAAAATTTAGATTATCTAGATTTTAAAAAGGTAGCTTTACTTATGAAAGATAAAACTCACTTGAAGGACGTGGAGGCTATTCAAGTTGTAAAAAAAAATATGAATAAATCACGTTCCTTTGAGGAAAGATGAAGTTATCTTAAGAGTTGTGAACCAATAAAACTAAATAATGAATGAGTTCAAGCTTTTATTGATGGTGAAGGTAGCTTCCAGTTCAATATTTCAAATACAGTTAACAGAGGAAAACCCTATTTGGCTTTAGCTCCTACTTTAGAAATAGCACAAAGTAATCATGATGTGTTATTGTTAAATGCTTTTATCCAATTTTTTGGTTACGGTTATCTAAAACCTAAGTATGATATTTATGATTTAGATGCTGTGAAAAATTCACGTATAGTTAATAGATTAATTATTAATCAACACTCTGTTGTAACAGAATTTTTTGATAAATATCCCTTATTAACACGTAAATATTTAGACTATTTAGATTGAAAATCATTAATACAACTAAAGGGGGAAAGAGCTCAAGATACTGTGGAAGGATTACAAAAAATGAAAGATATTAAAGCTAATATGAATAAAGGTAGAGTTGAATAAAATTCTTTATCAATAGGTTTTTGAGCGACACTAGCTCTAAAATTAATCGTTCTTGTGGTAAGGGGAGGGCGCAAGCTCCCCCCACGTATAATAGGAATTATAAATAGCTGATTTATTTTGCTTATTTATCACAATGTAATTATTACGTAGACTCTATACAAAATATATGTTATAAATTAATGCTCGAGCCGTATGCGATGAAAGTTGCACGTACGGTTCCACGAGGGGGAAATTTTAGTAATAAAACGACCTATCTCTACAGACCCTATGCAGCTTTACTGTTACTAATTATTGAGTATGATTCCGACAATTATCAGTGTATAAGGTAATCGATAAGATATAATTGGAACACCTTTATTTGTCTATCATATTATTAAACCTTAAATTAAGGAACAATTGCTAGAAGACAGTTTATGCGGGGCACAGACCCCACAAAGAGTAAATGGGTGTGTCTAAAAATTAAAAATTTATGTTTGCAATTTTTTTTATAGAAATTCTATTATTAATCATGTTTGTACGATTCATAAAGTATGTGTATGAAGACTATGTCTTTGTATAGTGTATTGCTTGAATACAGTATAAAAATTATATATGTATTAATTTACATATAAATTATAGGAAATTAGGTAAGATTTTCTTTATAGAGAAATTAAATGTAATAAAAAAAAATATTATGGACCCTTCGTACTTCTCCTACTAACGAAGCACGAAATTCTAATGTTTTTTATAGTTATTATTAGTAGTAGGCTTCCATCCTCATCCTCCCTTCGGAGGAGGAGGAGAAGCAGCCTTACTAATAATAATCATGTTTATTACTTCCAAAGCTTAATGGCTTAATCTTGCCTTACTGTTTGATTAACAACAAATCTTACAGTCGCGTAAGCGGGGCATAGGATCACAAGATACAAAAAGGAAAGATCTTGGATTATTGGAAAAGCTACGCTAGGGATGTTTGTCCTTCAATATTTTATAAAGTACCGCTGGCTAGCATACTACTGATCCTGACTTCTGCTTAATTTCATAGAAGTCAGCCAGGATATAAAATTATTGAGAATATATTGGGTTAATTTCAAAAATTACTTCTATAATTTAAGTAAATTTGAAGCGAAATTTATCTTAGCATAGGCGATTATTGTGCTGGCTTCCTCATCCTCATCCTTACTACGTAGGATGAGGATGGAAGCCTCCTTCCTGACTTTTACGAAGAGGAACTTCTCCTCTTCTGTATCCGGAGGATTAGTAGTACAGCAGTAGCCTCTAGATAAAATCGTTCAACGACTATAAGGTGAGTAATGCTAACAATAATCCTTTATTAATACCCAACTTTTCTTTTTTATTGTGTATATAAATATATAAATCATAAATAAAATAGTTTAATGCATGACGAAGTCCATATCCGGAGGATTAATGAATAATAAAAACCCTCGCTTAATTTCATTAGCGGATAATTTGATATCCATCTCCTCCATATCCGGAGGATCAGTGCGCAAGCCCTCCGTATCCGAAGGATCAGGGGGATTAGCGAGAGCTACTAAATTTGTGTATACACAGCAGCCGGCTATATTTAATAAATATATAAATAATAATAATAAATTAATACCTTTTAATGTAAAAAATTTTGAGCAGTCCGTAGGGAAAACAAAATATTTTCCTCCTGTTTCTAAAGAATGAAAAAATAGTATTTGTGCCTTTAATCCTAATAATCTAAAAAATTTACCTGCTTATGATCTAAATATTAATTCATTAATAAAAAAATATTTTAATTTATATTTTAAGCAAGGCTTCGCATTCACCCCGATATTTTTAATGCTGCTTTATCCGGAGGTGTATACACAGAAGTCCAGCAGTAGCTCCGCTACAAAAAAAAAATCTTCTAAATCTCTCCTCCGAAGGATGAGGATGCATGTATCTATGAATAAAATATATGTAAGTAAAGCAGAAATAAAACATACAAATACTAAAGCTATTTTAACTGTATATACTTATAATCGGGAAAAGGTTTCTTTATTAAAAAGAATCAAATTATTAAGAAAATCTTTTTATGATAAAATAAATTTATTAATAGATGAAAATCTAGAAATGGGATGAACTAATGATAAATTAATGCGTGCTAATAAATATAATAAAAAGGTTATAGCTTCATTTTTAAAGGATATAATACTTCTTAGAAATTATAAATTAAGATTAAATCTTAATAAATCTAAATTTGAAGAGAAACTTTTGTATAAATTAAATAATTTAATAATTAAATTTTATAATAAAAAAGTGGAATTTAATATTGTAAATTTAAGATCTATAATTCTGAATAGTGATATATTTACTGAAATATTAACACTTAAATTAAAAGATAAAAAAAATCATATTTTAAAAATGATGGGTTTTATTTTAAATAAGGTAGTTTTACCTAAAGTAAATAGAATAACAGAAAAAGCTCATATTGTCAAAAAAGTAGATTCAAATCTATTAGAAAATAAATTTAAAAATCTTAATATAATATCTATATTGTCTAGCGATAGCGATAGCGATAGCGATAGCGATAGCGAAGCTACTACTACTACTACTACTACTACTACTAAATTTCTTAGCAAAAGCTTGCCGGCCCTTCGGCCTAGCACTAATCCGGAGGATAGCGCTAGTCCTGGGCAAAAGGTAGATAATAATTTATCAGAATTTTTAAATAAATTATATTATAATGTAAGAGCTTGCGCTTTAAATAATAATTTGCTAAAATTATCCGCACACAAAGCGCGTAATGTGTCTAATGAAGAAAATCCTAGCAGCACACGAGTCCTTAATCCTTCGGATAGGAGTGCTGCTGCGAAGCAGCCGCACACTCGTAGTGAAATATATGAAATTATATTTAATTCTATAAATTATAAAAATATGGGAGGTGTAAGATTAGAAGTTAAAGGTAGATTAACTAAACGTAATAGAGCTGATAGAGCTTTATTTAAAGTAAAATGGAAAGGAGGTTTGAAAAATATTGATTCATCTTATAAAGGATTATCCTCTGTAAATATGAGAGGTTATGCTAAACCTAATGTAGAATATTCAATATTTACATCTAAACGTAGAATTGGAGCTTTTGCAGTAAAAGGATGGATTAGCGGAAAATAAAAATAGGCTTTAATACGGTGCGAAGCTCGTACTGCCTTTATTTCATAGTAGTAGCTCCGCTACTAACTTCGTAAGTAGGAGGATAACTAATAATAAACACATATAAAAAAGAAATGAAGAAATAGTCTGAACCATTTTGTGAAAGATGGAAATAATTTAATATGATAACAAGTTGAACAGGCTAATTTGCGCAAGAGTGTACAAAATGAGTGCGCGGTTTGGCACCTCGATGTCGGCTTAACTTATCCTCACGGATGCAGAAACTGTGTAGGGTACGACTGTTCGTCGATTAAAAAGTTACATGAGCTGGGTTAAATACGTCGTGAGACAGTATGGTTTCTATCTTCTAGAGGGAATTAGAATATAATAAGGATTAACCTTTGTACGAAAGGAACACGGGGTACTATTGTTATACCTTAGCTGTATAGCAGTTTTATTAACCTCTGGTTTACCTGTTGTTTATGTGCCCAATATTAAAATATTAATAAAGTCTTAGACTTTTAGTATTGTAATTATTATATTACAGGGATGTTATCGTCACTTACTTAAATACATAACATAAGCATGGCAGGAAAGCTAAGTTAGTCAAAGATAAGTGCTGAAAGCATATAGGCACGAAACTTACCTTAAGATATTTCTTAAATATACGTAAGAAAATATTACGTTAATAGGCTTAGTTTGTAATAATCTAGAGATTTTAAGGAACAAAGTACTAATTTTGTAAAAAACTGGGTAAATTGTTTATATCTTACATTTATATATTTAGCCTAAGATCTGAGCCTGATTAGCATAAAAGCAATGCAATTGTTTTGTAATCAATAGACGTAAGTGCGATACTTACATTAGGCTTATTTAAGGATTAGTGGTCAAGTGGTAAGACATAGCTCTTTCGATGCTAGCATCGCGGGTTCGAATCCCGTCTAGTCTAGTATAGTCTAGGTATGTAAAAAGGCTGGCTGACTTCTGCTTAATTACATAGGAGCCAGCCAGCCAGCCTTTAATATGATTTATTATATTATGTTTATGTGGTAATTCTTACAAGAGGCTATAGCTCAATTGGTAGAGCGTACTGCTCATAACAGTAATTATATGTGTTCAAGTCACTTTAGCCTTAAATAAGTTTAGTAGGCTCCTATGAAATACTCTCTTTTGTTTTTTTTAATGCGGGTTAGTGTAACAGTAACATATATGGCTCATGACCATAAGACATAGGTGCAAATCCTTTATCCGCTTTTATTTACCCTGGCTCCTGATCCTGATCCTGACTTCGTAGGATAGGATAAGAAGTGAAGGTATAATAAAAAAAATAAAAATTTTGTTTTACTAATCCTCCGGATACGGATGCTGCTCCTGCCTAACTTCGTAAGGAGGAGTAGACGAAGTCTCCTAAAGCTACTAAATTTATTAGTAGCGGAGCTACTAACTTCGTAAGTAGACGCTTAATTTATTAGCCTCCATATCCGGAGGTGTATACACAGAAGTGCTCCTCCTACTACGAAGTCAGTAGCGGAGCTACTACTATGAAATAAAGGAAGATAGTATTTCATAGGAGCCTACTTCTGCTACGGAGTTAGCCAGTAATTTATTATTAATAAAGGTTTATTCCCTTATAATGTAGTTAAATGGGAGGCTGGCTGACTTCTCCTCCTCCTACGTAGTAAGGATGAGGATGAGTGCTACTTACGAAGTTAGTCAGCAGCAACAGTATAATTATTAAAATTTAATCCGAGTGATGGAATGGTAGACATAACATGCTTAAAACATGTGGGCTAAAGGCTATGAAGGTTCAAGTCCTTCTTCGGATAAATAGCCTATCCTTTTTCTAAAGGTATAAATATGGATTTTAATAAAAATTTTAAGGGGGTATAGTATAATCGGTAGTGCTGCAATCTTGCACTTTGCATGTCAAGGTTCAAATCCTTGTATCTCCATATATCTTTGCACTACGAAGTCGCAGCCTTGTTTAATATTTATCAGGTATAAGTCTAAGACTTAGTAGTGAAAAGTAATTATAATATATAAATTATTATTATGAAAAAATATTACGCATATTTGTATCCATATCCTTCATATCCTACGTAGTAGCTCCGCAAGGAAGGAGTGCTAAGAAGTAGCCGCCTACGAAGTACTGCACACTAGTAGCCAGCACAATAAATAGTGCTATAACTCCGTAGGAGTACTTCTGCTACTTACGAAGTTAGTAGCGGAGCTACTACTATGAAATAAAGCCAGAAAAACTAATTTTAAGGATAATATAGCTCAATCGGTAGAGCGACTGTATGTGGCACAGTAGGTTCTCTGTTCAATTCAGAGTATTGTCCCTTTTATTGTTTAAATAAAGGAATCTTTTCCTTTATATTTAATATAGTTTAAATAATATAAAAGATATTATAGATATTGTGCTGCTTGCTCATCCTCATCCTGCCTTCGGAGGAGGAGGAGAAGCAAGCAGGCGTGTATTTCATAGGAGCCAGCCAGCACTAAAAATATAAATTAACAGGGGGCTGCTGACTTCTCCTCCTCCTACTTACGAAGTTAGTAGCGGAGCTACTACTATGAAATAAAGGCAGTACTTCTGTGTATACACCTCCGGATAAAGCAGTAATTTATGCGAAGCAGTGCGGTAATATTTATTATAAAGGTATAGTAAAAGGGTAATATAAGCTATATTAATATTGCAATATTAAGGTTCAATTCCTTGTTTTTATATATAACAAACAGCCTAAGAAGCTCAATTGGTAGAGCAGAGCCCTGAAGAAGCTTTGGTTGTAAGTTCAAGTCTTATCTTAGGCATTATAAATGTAAAATGGGGATGCGCTACGAAGTCGCACCCCCCTAAAATTCAATGGATGTGCTGGAATTGGTATACAGGTTCTACTTAGGATAGAATAGTTTAAAAGCTGTGCAAGTTCAAGTCTTGTCATCTATATTTTACAAGTTTTTTGACTTCTCCATATCCTATCCTATCCTACGAAGTCAGGATCAGGATAGGATCAGAAGTCAGGCAGGCAGGACGGTGGTTATAATAATATGTTGTAGACTAATGGGTAAGTCATAAATTTTTGGTATTTACTATTGAGTGTTCGAATCACTCCAACATAATATTTGAAGGTTATTAGGAACAGCGTTTTCTGTTTTAATAAGAAAGGAGTTAGTACTTCTGTGTATACACCTCCGGATATGGAAAAGCTACGCTCCCAAGCAAGCAAGCTTAATTTCTTAGCACTACTTACGAAGTTAGTCACGCTTAATTTCTTAGGACTACGAAGTCACTTAGCATATAATAAAATTCTAAGCATGGCTGGCTGGCTTACGAAGTTCCTCTTCTGTATCCGGAGGATTAGTAGTACAGCAGTAGTATGCAGCACTATCTATTAGCGAAGGACAAATCCTAAAAATTCTAGGCATGCATGCATGCTCCTATGAAATTACTCCTCCTACTTACGAAGTTAGTAGCGGAGCTACTACTATGAAATAAAGGCAGTGCTGCTGATCCTCATCCTCATCCTCATCCTTACTACGTAGGAGGAGGAGGATACGCACTATGAAATAACGCACTATGAAATAACGCACTATGAAATAACGCACGCAGTAAAAACGTACTTTATTATAAGCCCGGGTAGTTTAAAGGTAAAACCTTAATTTCATACATTAAAGATGAGAATTCGATTTTCTCCTCAGGCTAAGCATATATAAATATATTTGTATATATTTAAGTATGCATGCGTAGGCAGGCTGCCTCATCCTTACTACGTAGGAGGAGCAGCCTACTACTATATTTAATTTAAATTTTATATTCCTTCTTAATAAGAAGTTTACGTATATTTTTTATTTTATTTTATTTTATGATAATAACTTCAATACTTTCTTTATTATTGTCAAACGCCGTCTCTTTAAGACGAGATATATCAATTCTTTTTAATAGAATAGCTATAATAGCTTTAATTTATTGTATTTTGCATGATCTAATGAGTTTATCCTTTGTTAGTAAAGGTATAGGTTTACACGGTGGTTTACTTCATATAACTAATATAACACAAATATTTCATATATTTATTTTTTTTATTAGTATATTAATATTACAATTAACAAGTTTCTATCCTAGAAAAGTGTGAATAGCCGAATCATCTTCATTAAAATTTATTTCTTTAAATAAATTATGATATTATAGAAGCAGAATAATTAATAAAATGGGTGGGGGAGGCGGAGCCTACCCACATATGAAAATAATCGAATATCCTTTAATATTATTATTTGTTATTAGTGGAGCCATTTTTTTAATGTCAACTAATGATTTAGTATCTATTTTCCTTTCAATTGAGTTGCAAAGCTATGGATTGTATTTATTAAGTACTGTTTATAGAAACTCTGAATTATCTACAACAGGAGGTTTAATGTATTTTTTATTAGGGGGTTTGAGTTCTTGTTTTATTTTATTAGGTACAAGCTTATTATATGCAAACTCAGGTACTACAAGTATGGACGGACTGTATATCATTAATAGCATAAGCGATGTAAATGATAATTTAACTTCATGATATAAATCTTATTATTTAAATTTTTCTCTACTTATATTTAGTATAGGTTTTTTATTTAAGGTAAGTGCTGCGCCTTTTCATTTTTGATCTCCTGACGTTTATGACGCTATTCCAACTATAGTTACAACATTTGTAGCCATAATAGCCAAAATTTCTATTTTTATCTTTTTATTAGAATTAGTTTATCATACAAATAATTATTTATCCGAATTTAGCTGAACTTATGGTTTATTAATAAGTTCTCTTCTTTCATTAATAATAGGAACAGTAGTAGGTTTAACACAATTTAGAATTAAAAGATTACTTGCATATAGTACTATTTCTCATGTAGGTTTTATATTATTAGCTTTAAGTGTTTCTAGTATAGAATCAACACAAGCTTTTATATTTTATTTAATACAATATTCTATAAGTAATTTGAATGTCTTTATCATATTAATTACTATAGGATTCTCTTTATTTGGCTATATAAATAATAATAAAGAGTGTGGGCTGCGAAGCAGCCACGCCAAAAATTTATTAGATAAAAATAACTCACCTGTACAATTAATTAGTCAATTAAAAGGATATTTCTATATAAACCCTCTATTATCTTTAAGTTTAGCTATCACTATCTTTTCTTTTGCAGGTATACCTCCTCTGGTAGGATTTTTTGCAAAACAGATGGTATTAAGTGCTGCTTTAGATAATGGCTATATTTTTTTATCAATAATAGCTATACTTACTAGTGTTATTGGTGCTGTTTATTACTTGAATTTAATTAAAGAGATTTTTTTCTATTCTCTATCCTCCGGATTAGAACATGAAATAACAACTACACAATATAGAAATACAGATATCCGTATTTCTAGTCCTTTTTCTATTACTATTTCTATTATTACATTAGTAATATTATTATTTATATTTATGAATAAAGAATGATTAAGTATGGGTACCTTTAATCTCCTATTCTTCCTGTGTGCTAAGGAGCATTTTGCTCGTAATTTATTACTGCTATTAACCGGGAGCTTTGCACCCTACACAAATAAAATTTTATCAGATACTTATTTAACAATCTCTCACTCTCATCTCTTTAGTACATACAATTGATTATCAGGTACTCGTGTTTCGATTGCCTCCGTTAATCATAATCGAACTAGATATACGACTCGATTATATTCTACTAATCCAGGGTTGAACCAAACCTTCAGGAACTCAACCACCATTGATCACAATAAGATCGAGCCTATCTCACCTTGATTTATAACAGGCTATACAGATGCAGAAGGTTGTTTCAATGTTGGCCTTCAAAAAAATCCTAATGGTAAATTCTATGTTCGACCTGTATTCCAGATAAAAGTTCACTTAAGAGATAATTTATTACTAATGCGTATTAAAGATTATTTTGGAGGTATAGGAAATATTTATACAGGTACTAATGATTCAAAATTTGTGGTAAGATCTTTAGACGAGATTTTAAAAATCATTTCGCATTTTGATAACTACCCTTTAAGAACTCAAAAAAAATCAGATTTCATCTTATTTAAGCAAATAATCCATAAAGTAGTTGAAGGGGAACATTTATCAGCCAAGGGATTACAAGAAATTGTTAATATTCGTAGCTCAATAAATTTAGGTTTATCGGATTACTTGAAGACTATTTTCCCTAATACTGTCCCTGTAGCTAGACCCCTGATAGAAAATATTACTATCCCTCACCCTGAATGAATGGCTGGGTTTGTTTCAGGTGAAGGTTGTTTCTTAGTTCAAATGGCTAAATATGGTAAAGGTAAATTAGATGGAGTTTCATTAAGTTTTAAGGTATCTCAACATTTGAGAGATGAGTTACTGTTAAGGTCATTTGTTTCTTTTTTCGGATGTGGTCTATTCAATTACCATAGTGGAAAGAGCAAGTCAGGGTCAGGGGTATTTATTGTTAGAAAATTTGCGGATATCTCAGATAAAATACTTCCATTTTTTAAAAATCATACGATAAAAGGTATTAAAAGAGAGGATTTTGAAGACTGATCTAGAGTAGCCGAGTTAATTAGATCTAAGGCTCATCTAACTAAAGACGGAGTAGAGAAGATTCGTGAAATAAAATCTGGTATGAATACATTAAGATAGTTTTGAGTATATACCCACTCAATCGCATCGCTAATGAAGACCTGCGTAATGGTCCTTTTATTATTTATAGTACTTAGCCAAGATGTAATAGGTTGCCCAGAAAATTTTGCTATTATTAATAATGGCCAAAAATTTTAAAAAATAATGGATTAATTGCAAGAAGATCAACACCCCGTTGTTTGTTTGAAAATTTGCAGCGTAGTTTATCTTAGTATTATTATTAGACTAGGGAGATCTCTAAGAGTCCCTACTTTAATGATAGGAGATAAGAACGTTCAACGACTATTAGGTGAGTAATACTAACAATAATCCTATATAAATATCCAATACTTACCAATTAATATGGTATTACTGATATTAAAGATCAGTGCTTGCTACTTCGTAAGCCCTAACTTCGTAAGTAGCACTGATCTCTAACAATAGTGAGCTATTTTAAACTAAGTAAAGACATAGTCTGAACAATATAGTGATATATTGAAATATTAATTATAGCCTGAGCTGACTAACTTCGTAAGTAGCACAGGAGGGCGACATCCCATAAAACCCCAAAACCCAGAGCTAATGTACAGTACATTAGTATTGGGCTAAGGACAACTTCGTTAGCAGCTGTAAACAAAGTACAAACGAAAAGAAAACTTCGTTATCGTTTTCTTTTAGTGGGCACTATAAAGTGCCCGGTAACTTAGCACGCTTAATTTATAAGCACTAGAAGGGGTCTGCTCCGGACTTCTGCTGCTGCTGCTGCTGCGTAGCCAGCCAGCCAGCCAGCCAGCCAGAAAAGGGGATTTATTTAATTAATTATTAACACCCTTGACCATATTGGTACAAGTTTTATTTAGTAATTAAATGAGTAGTATGACATTATTTATTTTATTTGTATCTATAATTGCTTTACTTTTTTTATTTATTAATTTAGTATTTGCTCCGCATAATCCTTATCAGGAAAAGTATTCAGTCTTTGAATGTGGATTCCATTCATTTCATCAAACTAGACTTCCTTTTAATATAGGATTTTTTATATATGCTTTAGTTTATTTATTATTAGATTTAGAAGTTTTATTAGTATTCCCTTTTACAGTTAGTGAATATGTAAATAATATATATGGTTTAGCTATAACTTTATTATTTATATTTATTATAACAGTAGGATTTGTATTTGAATTAGGAAAAGGTGCTTTAAAAATATCTTCAAAACAAAATATGGCTGATTATTTGGAGAAAAATTTAATAGACATATCTTATATAGATATTAAAATTAATACTAATAAGTCATAAACATAATATAGTTTAAAACGGCTGGCTGGCTGGCTTGCTTAGCCCTAACTTCGTAAGTAGCAGAAGTACCACAATAAATTACTCCTGGCTACGCAGAAGTAAGGCATGCATGCTTACGAAGACTAACATCCTTCCGTGTGAGCACAATAAATTACTCCTGGCTACGCAGAGGTAAGGATTGCGTGTGCTATGCAGCCGACAATAATGATACATTAAATTTTCTAGTACCTAGAGGGGTTAATAAGTGCGGTAGCGAAGCTAGTACAAAAAAAGTACTAAAATGATATTAGTACTTTTTTTATATAATTCACTTTTATTATTATTACTTCGTAGTGCTGACTTCTCCTCCTACTTACGAAGTTAGGAGCGGAGCTACTACTATGAAATAAAGGCAGTACGAGCTTCGCACGTAAGCATGATATTATTTATTAGCCAATTACGACTAAGGAATTATTTTCCTATAATCTTTTATGGATATTATATTTAGGTAATTTGCTGAAGGAAGGAGGAATGATCCAAGTAGCCAAAATAATAGGAACAGGGTTAGCAACAACAGGACTTATAGGTGCAGGAGTTGGAATAGGAATAGTATTTGGAGCATTAATCCTAGGAGTATCAAGAAATCCTTCATTAAGAGGTCAATTATTTTCATATGCAATCTTAGGGTTTGCTTTTTCTGAAGCCACAGGATTATTTGCTCTGATGATGGCTTTCTTATTACTTTATGTAGCTTAATATTTAGAGCTTTGTGCTGACTAACTTCGTAAGTAGCACAGCCTTGTTTTATAATAATTTTGCTGCTGACTTCTGCTTAATTTGACAGGAAAGACTATAGATTGTAGCCGCTTAGAAGAGTCATCAAAGTTGGACAAGCCCGCATGGGCATCTGGTAGAGGCTACTACTATAGAAAAAAAAATCTGTTGGTGCTTTATTTCATAGTAGTAGCTCCGCTACTAACTTCGTAAGTAGCACAAAAGATTTTAGAGAATCGGGCTACTGATAACAATATGAGATTATTAAGAAAATCGGATGAACTAGTAATTTTTGGAATAACCAGGGGGGCGAGCCGTATGATGGGAAACTATCACGTACGGTTCTGAGAGCAGTTGCTTAAAGCGCTGACCCTACTGTCTTCTTATAGGTCTATAAGCATTAGACCTATAAGACCTAAAATGAATTAGAAAGTATAGATATACTTTCACTATTCTGGTTTTGTGTACTGCCCTCTACTGAGGAGTGCTCCTATGAAATACTAAAAATAGTATTTTCTTACGAAGTACTGCTGCGACTTCGAAGTGCAGCACATCTCTTAAATATATTCTATAGAATATGCATAATATAATATATATATTATAATAAATTAAACCCTTATAGACATATATAATAATATATTAATGATATATTTTTTAATAAATCAAAGCTTTATAAATTTAGATGCTCCAAGTCCTTGAGGTATATATTTTCAAGATAGTGCTAGTCCATTATTTGAAGGATTAGTTGAATTACACGATAACATCATGTATTATCTGGTAATAATATTATTTGCAGTAGGATGAATCCTTTTATCTATAATAAGAAATTTTGTAAGTAAAAGTTCACCAATATCTCATAAATATTTAAATCATGGTACACTAATTGAATTAATATGAACTATAACTCCAGCTATAATCTTAATGTTAATAGCATTCCCTTCATTTAAGTTATTATATTTAATGGATGAAGTTAGTGATCCTTCAATGTCAATTTTAGCAGAAGGTCACCAATGATATTGAAGTTACCAGTATCCAGACTTTTTAAATTCTGATGAGGAATTTGTAGAATTTGATTCATATATAGTACCTGAATCGGATTTAGAAGAAGGGGCATTAAGAATGTTAGAAGTAGATAATAGAGTTATTATTCCTGAATTAACACATGTTAGATTTATAATTACTGCTGGGGATGTTATACATTCTTTTTCTTGTAATTCTTTAGGAATAAAATGTGATGCCTATCCAGGAAGATTAAATCAAGTATCTGTTTTTATTAATCGAGAAGGAGTATTTTACGGTCAATGCTCAGAAATCTGTGGAATATTACACAGTTCTATGCCTATAGTAATAGAATCTGTATCTTTAGAGAAATTCCTTACTTGATTAGAAGAACAATAGTTTAATATAATCTCTACCGGCTGACTTCTGTGTATACTACGAAGTACTGACTTCTTACGGTGCGAAGCTCGTCCTACGTAGTAGTCAGGATATAGCAGCAGTACTTCGTAGTGGTAATATTATATATAAATTAAGATTAATTCGCTCTCCTGGCTACGCAGAAGTAAGGCAGGATGAAAAATTTTTGTGCTTGCTGTACTACTAATCCTGATCCTGATCCTGATCCTGATCCTGATCCTGATCCTGATCCTGATCCTCCGGATAGGATAGGATAGGATAGGATAGGATAGGATAGGATACAGAAGTATGCAGGATATATAAAAGTCTATAACTTTTTATAAACGAATGTAGTTTAATGGTAAAACCCCGACCTTTCAAGTCGTATTTGTCGGTTTGAGTCCGACTGTTCGCATATAATTTAAAAGGGAGTGAAGGATTTTGTGGCGTCCTCCTTACGAAGTTAGGCAGGAGACAATTTATAACTATAGACAGACAGGAAATATAATATATGGAAGATATTACTACTAAAGCGGGGGTGGGGCTTTAGTCTAGGTCACCTTAAATAATTTAAATTTTTATAAAATACTATGAATATTACCTTGATACTTTTTTTAATAGGAATTTTAGGATTCGTATTAAATAGAAAAAATATTATATTAATGCTTATTTCAATTGAAATAATGCTATTAGCTATAACATTCCTGATATTGGTTAGTTCACTTAATATGGATGATATAATCGGCCAAACTTATGCTATTTATATAATAGTTGTAGCAGGTGCAGAATCTGCTATAGGTTTAGGTATTCTAGTTGCTTTCTACAGATTAATTAACTTTCCAGTTAAAAATCCAAGATCTAATTATTCTTATACTCCTTACGAAGTTAAGCGGTTTAATTTATTACGAGGCTCCGCCTATGCAATTTCACCCTTTCGGGCCAGAACTAGGCCCTGGGGGGAGGGCGAGCTTCGCATCGTACTTGCCCTACGAAGTAGGGCAAGTAATTTAGAGCTCGCTAACGAAGTTACTCAATTAAGGAATTATTCTAGTGTGCTGCAAAGCAGCAGGAAAATAGTTTTGTGCGAAGCTCGTCCTTCATTTATAAGTGGATTCTCTGATGCTGAAGGTTCTTTTGTTGTAACTATTTTAAAGAACCCTAGATATAAAATAGGATGAAATGTGCAAGCTAGATTTCAAATAAAGTTACATGAGAAAGATAGAGCTTTATTATTATTAATTCATAATTATTTTGGTAATATTGGATATATATCTAAATTAAATGATAAATCTACAGTTGAATTTAGAGTTAGTGATATAACTAGTTTAAATAATATAATTATACCTCATTTTGAAAAATATACATTAAGCACTAATAAATATAAAGATTTTATAATATTTAAACAAATTGTATCGTTAATGTCAGAAAACAAACATACTACTTTAGAAGGTTTAAAAGAAATACTAGAATATAGAGCCTCTCTTAATTGAGGTTTACCGGCAAATTTAAAGGAATCTTTTCCTTCTATAGTACCAGTTAAAAGAGTAGAAATTGAGGAAAAGCTATGCTTTAGTAATTTATCTTCAGACTGAGTAGCAGGTTTCTCAACAGGAGAAGCAAATTTTTTTATAGCTATATCCGGTACTAAAGTATGATTACGTTTTTCTATAGCTCAAGATTCAAGAGATATATTGTTATTAAAAAGTTTAGTTGAATTTTTTAATTGTGGTTATGTAGCTCAATATAAAAACCGAAAAGTATGTGAATTTATAACTACAAAAATTAATGATATAATTACACACATTATTCCTTTTTTTGATAAATACAAAATTGAAGGTTCTAAATATAAAAATTATGTTAAATTTAAAGAAGCTGCCATTCTCATTAAAAATAAAGAACATTTGCGCAGCAGCACCAGCCTAAATAAAATCATCGAATTAAAAAATTCGATGAATAAGAATGATTAGAATTAACTTGCTTAAAAGGAAGGTTTTCTCTTGATCACCAGAGGCGAAGTGAATCTTCGTCTAGTCTTATATAAGGCGAAACTCTCAAATTGCGGGAAACTCTTAAAAACAAACCTACCAAGTTAATATAGTAATATAATTAATGGAACAGGTAATGACTCGTTGTACGGTAAAAACGGTTTGTATATATAGAATATCCGCAGCCAAGCACCAAGTATTTTGTCGCTAAGCTTAGCTGGCGGCCGGTGAAATAATGGTGTGCAGTTCATCGACTAAACGTGAGTTGGTTTTTTATTAATATCTTAGGGTATTAATAATTAGCTTAAGATATAGTCAGTCTCAATACTGGAGTATTGAGGTAAAACGAAGAGGAAGTATTGCAATAGAATATAAATAATGTATTTAAGTCTAATTATCTTACCTTTATTAGGATCTATAGTTTCTGGCTTTTTTGGTAGAAAAGTTGGAGTTCGCGGTGCACAATTAATTACCTGTTTAAGTGTAATAATCACTACAGGTTTAGCTATTTTGGCTTTTTTCGAAGTTGGTTTTAATAATATCCCTGTTACTATAAATTTATTTAGATGAATAGATAGTGAGTGATATAACATTATTTGAGGTTTTCAATTTGATAGTCTAACAGTAGCTATGTTAATACCTGTACTAATAATAAGTTCATTAGTTCATATCTATTCAATAAGCTACATGAGCCAAGATCCTCGGGGGCACGTCAGGGGAAAACGAGCCTATGGGGATAAACTGTCAAACTCCGGGGAACTCCTAAAGCTTAAGGTACCAAGCCAAGTACGAAACTACTTAGGTGGATGAAGTAATTACTCATGTATGGTAACAAGCCTTAAGATGACCTTTCGCTTACTGTTGTTAAAGAGTAAGCTAGGCTGAAAAAATTATAAATTTTCAGGTGAAAACAAAATGGACAATCGCGGATCTAAGTCAACAGTATTTAAAAATACTGTTGTAAAAGAGCAACGAGTAGACGGCAGTTGATTTATTAAACCACATTTAATAAATTTAAGGTGTACTCTAATGGGTTTCGAAAGAAATAGGGTAATTTACCCCGGTTTCAACCGTTGAAACTCCTTTATCAAAAACCCATCTAAACAATTCGATTTAAAAAGATTTTCTACCTCCAGTTCTATCAATGTAAATCCAGGAGTCTGATCAGGTCTAATAGACGGTGAAGGTTCATTTAGTCTAATAGTAGACAAAAATAAAGTACGTAAATTAGGTTGACGTAGTCAGTTAAAATTTCAATTAGGTTTACATACAAAAGATCTTAACGTGTTATGTTTATTACAACAATACCTAGGGGGTGTAGGTTCTATTCATTTATCTTCAACCCGTGATATAGTTAATTATTCAATAGATTCAATTAAAGGTTTTAATAACCTTATTAATCATTTAGAAAAATATCCGTTATTGACTCAAAAAGCCGCAGATTTCTTATTATTTAAAAAAGCAGTAGAGCTTGTTAATGATAAAGCTCATCTTACGGTTGAAGGTCTGGAAAAAATGGTAAACATAAAAGCATCAATGAATTTAGGTTTATCCGACGTGTTAAAATCAGAGTTTCCAGGCTATATACCTGTAGAGAGACCTGTAATAAATTATGATAATATAAAATTAAACCCTTCTTGAATTTCAGGGTTCATAAGCGCGGAAGGTAATTTTGATGTTCGTATGCCGGCCACGGGTAGTAAACTAGGCTATCGTGTACAATTAAGATTTAGAATATCTCAACACAGTAGAGATTTTAGATTAATGCAGAAAATAGTTGAATATTTAGGGTCAGGAAAGATATATAAATATGCAGGCATGCAAAGCACTGCTGTTAGTTTATCTATAGTTGATTTTAAGGATATTACTAATATAATAATACCATTATTAAATGAAAACCCTATAATAGGTATAAAACTATACGATTATCTTGATTGATGTAAAATTCATAGTTTGATGCTTAATCGTACTCATCTTACTGTTGAAGGTATAAATTCTATTAGAAAGATAAAATCTGGTATGAACAGGGGTAGAGAATTTGAAGTTATTTAACCTTTGTTAAGAAGTACTTAATAAATCAATTGCAGGATAAATTTGATTTTTAAGCATAACCAGCGATTTTTTAGTTATTTAAGTTTATTTACTTTTATGATGATAATTCTTGTAACAGCTAATAATTATTTATTAATGTTTGTAGGATGAGAGGGTGTGGGTGTTTGTTCATATCTTTTAGTTAGTTTTTGATTTACTAGAATAGCTGCAAATCAAAGTTCTATGTCTGCCTTCTTAACTAATAGAGTAGGGGATTGTTTTTTAACTGTAGGTATGTTTGCTATATTATGATCTTTAGGTAAACGAAAATTTAGTAGAGTATTCAGAAACAAAAATCAAAAATTTAGTCCCTTAACCAAATACACTTTGAGCATAGGTCAAAGATGCTTTCATAAAACAACAAATATTTTAGGTAGACAAGTATGTACTTCTGATTTTAATCATATATCTCGTACACAGATTAGACTATCTTCTAATTCATATCTTGCTCCTTATTTAGCAGGGTTAATAGAAGGGGATGGACATATAGCTGTACACGATAAAAATACACAGAAAAAGGAGTACAGACCAAAGATTATTATTGCTTTTAATATTAACGATAAACCTTTAGCTGAAAAATTATCTACTGAGTTAAAAGTAGGTAAAGTAATTGATAGAAGTAGCGCAGGACATGTATTATTACAAATTTTGGCTAAAGAAGAAGTATTGAAAATAATTAATTTAATTAATGGTCATATGCGTACGCCTAAATTAGAAGCTCTGCACAGAGCTATTAGTTGAATAAATGAAAGAGATAATAGCTCTATACCGCTATTAGGTATAGATTCTTCTCCCTTAGAGAGTAATAGCTGATTAGCCGGATTTACAGACGCCGATGGGTGTTTTGGTATAGCTATATACGATCGTAAGAAAAATGGAGTATTTTTAAGAACAAGTGTTCAAACTTCATTTCGAATAGAAGTAAAACAAAATTATTCCCGAGAAGTTACTTTAGAACAAGGAGGATCTAGTTTTTTTACTATTATGAGTGAAATCGCGGCGTTTTTTACCGTTAATTTATATACTAGAACTAGAAAAACAGAGGATAAAGTATTTTACGCTTTTGCTGTAGTGGCTCATAACTCAAGAAGCCATGAGATACTTCGTAGTTATTTTCAAAATTACCCTTTGTACTCGTCTAAGTATCTAGCTTATAAAGATTGATGTCTTGTTCAAGATCTTCATAAAGGGTCTTTAAGTAAGGATAACTTAGAAAGAATAAAAGCTATTAAAAAGGGGTTTAATACTAAGAGAAAAGTATTTGATTTTTCGCACTTGAAATTTTTACAATTTAAATAAATTGCCGTGGGAGGTAGTAATATCTCTCTTATTATATAACTATATGCGGGAAACCCCTAAAGTCTTTTTATAGATTATTGTGGAAACTTTTGACATATAACTGCGTACACAAAACTTAAAAATTAAAAAGAATAGAAGGCTACAAGCCGCCTGCTTACTTCTTACGCAGGTGCTGTAGGACGAAAATGGACAATCCGCAGGAAACTGATAATAACCGCGCAGCTTAATTTATTAGCGCTGCGACTAAGTTATTAAGGGCTCCTCAGAGACTACACGTTATACCCCTATAATCCCTAGATTAGGGTGAAGATATAGTCCAAATATAACTGAAAAGTTATAAATTATTCGAATTTAGATTATGCTACAGTATTCTCATTAGCTCCTTATATGAATAGTAAGGTAATACTTATTATAGGTATATGTTTATTAATAGGTGCTATGGCAAAGAGTTCGCAAGTCGGATTACATGTTTGACTACCTATGGCTATGGAGGGTTTGAAAAGGGCCTTCCTTAAACTTTACTATATGCGGGAACATCCCGTTATTATATTCTGGTCCACTGTTTACTTTGTAAGCTTCGGAAAAATCCAGAATGAGGGACAATCCGCAGGAAACCAGGTTAGTAACTTAGGCTCTTCAGAGACTACACGTGAAGCAATTACATTAGATGATAAAAATTTTTTTGAATGATGGTTAATAGGATTTGCTGAAGGAGACGGAGGATTTAGTATAGACAAAAGAGGCTATTTAGTGTTTAAAGTAACACAATCTAGCGTAGATGCACAAGTACTATTCTATATTAAAAAAGAATTAGGCTTTGGATCCGTAACAGTACAAAGCAAATTAAACCAAACTCATCAGTATAGAGTTAGAGATAAAGATAATCTTTTAAAAATAATAAAGATATTCAATGGTAACTTAATAACTAAAAATAAAAAACTTCAGTTTAAATTATGATTAGAAGCTTTTAATTTAAAATATAAAACTAATATTACACATATAGAATCAAATGGAAAAGTAAATTTACATAATGCATGATTATCTGGATTTACAGATGCAGAAGGATGTTTCACTAGTTCTGCCTATTTAAGTAAAACAGGTAAACATATAGTTACTGTAAGATACGTAGTTTCTCAAAAAGATGATGTGGAATTTAGTAAACTGCTTGCTAACCTAATAGATGGTTATGTAACACATGTAAAAAGCTATAATGGTTATAATACTGTAGTTAATTTTGGTAAACTTAATAAAATATTAAGTTATCTACACAATTATCCTCTTAAAACTAAAAAACATGTTTCATACTTGAGATGGTTAAAAGTATATGATCTGGTTAAAGATAAAAAACATTTAACTGAATCAGGTATAGAAATCATAAAAGATAAAATTAAATTTATAAACAATTAGTGTAATTGATGATATAGTCCGAACAACAACTCACGTTGTTGAGTATTTGTGCCGTATTCGTGTAGACATTGATCTACATATAGCATAAATCAACAAATTTGCCTACTCCGGTCAGTGCCCTTATACATGCTGCTACAATGGTTACAGCAGGTGTATATTTATTAATGCGTTCTTCACCTTTAATAGAATATAGTTCAACTTTATTACTATTATGTCTTTGATTAGGAGCAATAACTACAGTATTTAGTTCTCTTATTGGTTTATTCCAACAAGATATTAAAAAAGTGATAGCTTATTCCACAATGAGCCAATTGGGAATGATGGTTATTGCTGTAGGGTTATCTTCTTATAATGTTGCATTATTTCATTTAATAAATCATGCTTTTTATAAAGGATTATTATTTTTAGGTGCTGGAGCTGTTATACATGCAGTGGCGGATAATCAGGATTTTAGAAAATATGGAGGATTAATTTCATTTTTACCTTTAACTTATTCTGTTATATTAATAGCTAGCTTAAGTTTAGTTGCTTTCCCTTTCATGACAGGGTTTTATAGTAAAGATTTTATTTTAGAATCTGCATATGGTCAATTCCATTTTAGTAGTATTGCTGTATATGTTATAGCTGTAATAGGTGCTATATTTACTACTTTGTATTCAGTTAAAGTTTTATATTTAACTTTCTTAGCTAATCCTAATGGATCTTTACAAGCTTATAAACATGCACATGAAGGTGATTTATTTTTAAGCTTACCTTTATTTATATTAGCTATTTTTTCTATATTTTTTGGTTTTATTACTAAAGATATTTTTATAGGTTTAGGTTCAAATTTTTTTGTAGACAATAGTATATTTATTCATCCTATGAATGAAATAATGATTGATACTGAATTTGCTGTTCCTACTTTATTTAAATTGTTACCTTTCATATTTACTATTTCATTTAGTATTATAGCTTTAATTTATTCAGAATTTTTACCAGAATCAGTTATTAGTTTTAAACTATCTAGATTAGGTTATAATATTTTTGGTTTTTTTAATCAAAGATTTTTAGTTGAACTATTTTATAATAAATATATTGTAAATTTAGTTTTGAATTTAGGAGGACAACTTACTAAATTCTTAGATAAAGGAAGTATTGAGTTATTAGGACCTTTTGGTTTAGAAAAAGGCTTAGTTAAATTTAGTAAACATATAGGGTCTTTAAGTACAAGTATTGTAACAGATTATGCTTTATTTATTTTAATAGGTTTTCTTTTATATATACTTACTATTATAAGTTATTTAGATAGTGATTTTAATTTGTCTTTATTTATTATATTAGTTTTCTTTATCTTTTTATTATTACAAAGTAAAGCTGTAAGATCGAGGAAATAACCTAAAAATTAATAATAAAGTCATATTATCTCGTGTTATAAGTCCAAAGATTCATAAATTCCTAGTTAATTTCTTTACTCGATTTTTAAAATATATTTTTATTATTCTACCTTTTATTTTAATATGCAAGTCCTTCTATTACTGTTATTCTACAGAAACATTAACATTAGAATTTTTTAGCCAACATCTTATTAGTAGTCTGCCTTTTATTGGTGAAAATTTATCTCATATTATTTGAAGTGATTTAATACCAACTATACAGAATATTAGTGAATATGTACATCTAGAGAATGAATTACTATTGGTAGGTGGATGTGCAGGTTGTTTTGGATGAAGTTCTTTGGATGCATTCTTTAGTGATTCTAATAAAGCACATATGGGTGGGAGTGATTTAGCTGAAATGCCAAATACACCAATTAAACCTAAACCATCTTTAATATCTTATAAAGGTTCAGAATTAGAAGGTGGTTCACCCTCATCTTCAGCTGAAGGTTCAGCAGGTTCGAGTGGTTCAGCTTCTTCGGTTAATCCTACTGAAGAACCTTCTGGTTCAAGTGGGCCTAGCCAACCTTCTGGTTCAAGTGGGCCTAGCCAACCTTCTAATCAAGATTTACCATTTTTTGAAATAAAAGGGTTGAATATTGATATTAGAGCTTTTAACTTTGGATCTTTATGACCTAATTTTATACAGCCTGGATCTGAGGAACCTGAAACTCTTACACATCCTAGTATTAGTAAGTCTATTATTCCATATAATTTACAAAGTAAGGCACAGTTAGAAAATTTACTAGCTCATCATAGTTATGGATATCCTAAAGATGGTTTACCTCAGGTAAAGGAAATGGTTTGGATGGAAGTTGAAGCGGAATATAAAAGGCGTCTCTTCTTGAAGAAATATAAAGATGTTGATCCTACAATTCTAAAAGCTAAAGCGGAAATAATGGAGATAGAACGTTTATGAGATGCTTTATATCTTAAGGTTGGTAAGGAGGGTCCTTACAGATTAAACTGGGAAAAAAAAATACCAGAATCAGACCTATTTAGAGATAGAGTAAGTTCTGTTTATCTGGAAGCTGATCTTATTAAAATATCACCCGATGCAACGTATAGTGATATATTGGAAGGTAAAAAAAAAATCAAGTATATAATTGAAAAGTTCGAATTATCTCAAAAGAAATCTCAACTTGACCTGAATATAGCTAAGTCAAGTTGAGACGAAGTTAAAGCTAAATTGGTTTTAAGGGATATTAAAGCCAAACCTGCAGGTTTAGACGAACTATCTAAGGCTAAAAAAGCCTTAGATGAAGCTCAAGCTTATAAAATCTCTCAGGATTCTATAGCTAAAAGATTAGCCTTAGTTGAAACTCAATCTAAAAAAGATATAGATGAATTTAAAAAGGAAGTATCTGAAGCTCTAACGCTAAAAAAGCATGCTGAGGAATACAAAACCTTTTTGGAAAATGAAAGTCAAAAAGCAGCTCTACTGGAAGCTCAAATTAAATTAGCTAAAGCTCAAGTAGATAAGAGACTAGCTGAAATAGCTGAGAGAGAAGCTGCATTGATAGATGCTAGATCTCAAATGGCTGGTATTGGATATAAAGTTAGACAAGCTCTAACTAAAGCAGATTTAGATGAAGCTAAATCTACTTTAGCTCTAAAAGAAGCTGAAGCTAAAAGAGCTAAAAATATAGAGTTATTAAGCTCTGTAAAAACCCGAGCTGAACAAGCAGCTTTAGATGAAGCTAAATTAAAAAAAACTTTAGCAGAAATTCAGTCTAGATCTTTAAAAAGAAAACACGAAGAATAAAACAAAGCTTATCTTACCCTTTGACCAAGGACCTGGTCCTTGGCCCTGGATATTTCGGAGTGGCATCCTTATAGAGGAGTCCTTACTAACTTCGTAGGTAGGAGGAATAATTTTCATTTATATTCAAACTAATCGCTTAAAGACACCTTGTGCGTGCGTATCCTGCCTGACTAACGAAGTTAGTCGGAGGAGGAGCATGCATGCATTAAAATAATTAATAAGAGTTAATGCTACTTACGAAGTTAGTAGCGGAGCTACTACTATGAAATAAAGCACTAATATATCTAAATACTAAGTAAAATGATACTTTCCAACTTTTTTTTTATTTAATCCTTTTAAGGAAATATACATTAAATATATTCTCTTCTTTAAAAGAACAGGGGGAGAAGGATTATATATATGGTTCGTTCTAATAAATAGGCTGCTACTTACGAAGTTAGTCAGTAGCGGAGCTACTACTATGAAATAAAGCCATAATATAAATATAATTTAAAGCCCCCAAATTTAAAGGCCTAGTAGCTCAATTGGTAGAGCCAATATTATATGCATATAATATTGCGGGTTTTAGTTCAAGTCTAAACTGGGCCATGCTATCTAAGGACGGGTCTAGTTTTAACTACCTTAGATAGCACTTCGTTTATATGACCCTTAATATTTCTTATTTTTTCATAAATATGTAAGTAAATCCTATAGCCAGCCCTATGAAATACTCTAAACTAAATTATATTAGTCTATAAAACTACTATTAATAAATATATTAATGTATTATAAAGTTTAATATAATGTACCCCTCACTTCTTCTACGAAGTGAAGGCTGGCATACTTCTGACGTAGTACTGCAGTAGCGAAGCTCGTCCTGAATTTATTAGCCGTCACAGATTTGGGCGTACCTCTTGTTGGTTTAATGATCTTTATTAATCTATATTTTAATTTATATATATTTACAAAACATACATGAGAATATTAAAAAGTCATCCTTTATTAAAATTAGTTAATTCGTATCTTATTGATGCTTCACAACCAAGTAATATAAGTTACTTATGAAATTTTGGTTCTTTATTATTACTTTGTTTAATAATACAAATAATTACTGGTGTAACTTTAGCTATGCATTACAGTCCTAACGTGTTAGAAGCTTTTAATTCTATAGAGCATATGGCATAATGTGCTCTCTAAATCAGGCTAAATTGCTGGAAACCCTTATACTTAGAATTATTATAAGACAATCAGCAGGTAAACTAATATATTTCTGGTACATAACACCGCCTGTATTTTTATTAGTATCTTCAGAGACTACACGCTTGACGTCTAAAAAAAAAAAAGTACAAAAAAAAAATAGACGAAGATATAGTCCAATTCTTGTTGTGAGACAAGGTATGAATGATTCTCTGTCTATGCCTGCAAAGCATAATTTTATTGTCATCTATTCATGTATCAGGTATTAAAAATAAAATGGGATTATGTAAATTTTCTACTACGCGTATCCCCTCATATCCTACGAGGGGATACGGAGCAGTGCAGCATACGCAAAATGGAAAATTTAATGATAATATGGTAAATAAAAATGAGGAGTTTTTACATTGATTTAGTGGATTTACTGATGCTGAGGGTAATTTTTTAATAACTATAGATCGTAGTTATGTAAAATTAAGATTTAAAATTAGTTTACATCTTGATGATATAAAAGTTCTTCAAATTATTCAATCAAATTTAAATATTGGTAGAGTAACAGAAGAACAAAGTAGAAATCGTTGTTCTTTTATCGTAGAAGATATATCAGGTATAAATACAATATGTTCTATTTTTAATAATTATCCTTTACACACAAGTAAAAAACTAGATTTTCAAGATTTTTATCAAGCTTTGCTTATTAGAAATAAGGCGGAGCAGAAAAACTTATCTGATGCTAATTTAGAATTCATATTTTTGCTAAAAAATAATATGAATTCTAAAAGAGAAATATTTACATATGATACGACAAAATCTCAAATTATAATAAACCCTAACTGATTTATAGGTTTTATTGAAGGTGAAGGTACTTTTGGTATTAAAACAGGATCTTCATTGTATTTTCAAGTGGCTCAAAAAAATACAAGCCAGGAATGTTTAAATGCACTAATTAATTATTTAATTAATTTATCCAATAATACTAAATATTTTCACACCGATTTGGCCCAGACCGAAGGACCTGGCCCTAGGTCGAGGGGTCAAAATAATAAGATATTACCTGTAAAAGTTACAAATACTACTAATGTTAGAACAAATGTAGTGTCTTTAGCTGTAGCTAATGTAGACGCTTTATATTATTACATTTTACCTATACTGGATGAATATAAATTTTATAGCCGTAAAGCCTTAGATTTTAAACTATGAAGGATGGCTCTAATATTAAAAATCCGTGGGTATTATTATACACTTGAAGGAAAAATTTTATTTTTAGATATATCCGAAATTCTTAATAAAAGATATAGTACTACTGTATCTACTCATAATGCTAATGAAATAATTAATAATATTAGTAAAAAATTTGAGGATATTATAAAAAAAGATTCTCCTTTTGATATAAAGTTAGATTTACCACATACTGAAAATGTACGTAAGTTTAGTATAGCTAATAGATCTGAAAACCCTAAAATTGTATATATTTATACAAATGAAGGTTTAATGGAAGGATCTCCTTTTCCATCATTCAGTACAGCTCATAAGGCATTGGGTTTAAACCCTAGTAGTAACACTTGTAATCGTTATATAGATACAAATAGATTATATAAAAATAAATATATTTTCTCATCTAAGCCCATAGATAGCGCGTCTAGGGGTTAGCTTATAGTAGATAGAAATTATTCCCACAGGATTATGCGTGATGTAAACAATGGATGATTAGTTCGTTATTTACATAGTAACACAGCTTCAGCTTTCTTTTTCTTAGTGTATTTACATATAGGAAGAGGAATATACTATGGATCATATAGAGCACCAAGAACATTAGTTTGAGCTATAGGTACAGTAATACTTATACTTATGATGGCTACTAAAAAAGTTATGTGGCCAAATTGATTAGAGGATTCTCAAGTTAAATGTAAAAATAATAACCAACCTTCTGTTTTACCTTTTAATAAAGGTAGAACTAAAGCCGTCCAAAGGATAGGTCCTCATAATATTGATGGATTATCCGTAATAATATGCGGGATGTTAGGAGATTTTTGAGGTGATAAGATAAAAGGTCAACAAATGGATAGTGTTAGATTTTGTATTGAACAAAGTGTAAAAAACTCTGCTTATATACATCATCTTAACATTCTTTTATATAATTTAGGGTACTGTTCTACAGTCACCCCTAAATTAATCGTTAAATCTGAAGCAAAAGTTGACAAACGATTAGATCCAACATTAACTCGTTATAACTATAGATTAACTACCCATAGTTTTACTAGTCTATTATGGATATACAATTCCTTCTATTATGAAGTTAATGGTACCAGAATAAAAAAAATACCCGGTTGAATAGGAGAATTTATAACACCTATTGGTTTAGCTCATTGAATCATGCAAGATGGATCGAGACAAAAAAATCAAGGGATAAATATTGCAACTAATAGTTTTTCATTTAATGATTGTCTTTACTTAAGTAAAATACTTAATGAAAAATATGGGCTTAAAACTAGTGTTATAAAAGCAGGCCATATTAATCAATGAAAAATAAGTATATGAAAAGAATCCATGGCTGATTTAGTTTTAATAGTTAAACCGTATATAGTAGACGAAATGAAATATAAATTTATAGGGTATATTTAACTTGACTCCTAAAATCAAAGTCCTACTTTAAATTAGAGTATATGCAATATATAATTAAAAATATACTGTTATAATTAATAGCTTTTGTATTAATTATAAAAGTAGAATACCCTGACAGGGGTATTGGGTATATTACCTGGCTATACTAGTGAAAACGGTTAAACATTCGTTATCTGTTTAGAGACCGTCGGTTAATTATATAATCGCTACAGACTGGGTCACTGGTGGGTGTCTGAAATGATGCCTAATGTACAGTCGGAAGTTCCTAATCATAGCAGTGTTTCACTCACTAGCTGCCAATGATTACACAAGGCTTTAGATGATATATATTATAAAGATATTTAGCTAGATATTGGGGACTAATATATTGATAAGGTACAGGGGCACTATACAGATAAATTTAGGTTATAGTTTGCCGGAATTTTGACTGCTTTCCTGGGTTATGAGCATAGCCCAAAATGGTTTAATCTAAAAATTAAAGTAAATATAAAGTATAATAAAATAAACAATCATGGCTGCTGTACGAAGTACGCAGCACTGTTTAATAAAAGCATAATAAAAAGAGGATATTGTACAAATCGTTCTTCAGATAATCTTGAAATATCTGAAAGACTAAATACAATAATTAAAGAGTTAGGTTTAAACCCGGTATATATTTATGAAAATATAAATTCAGAAAAAACTAGAAAACAAATTTTAAATGATACCCGAGGTTTAAGCGGTATATATATGATAGTTAATAATATAACTAAAGACTATTATGTAGGTTCTGCATCAACTAATAGATTTTATGCTAGATTTAGTAATCATCTTATTTATTTTAGAGGTAGCAAAATAGTTAAATTAGCTGTAAAAAAATATGATTTGACAAATTTTGCTTTTATTGTATTAGATTTATATCCTAATATTGTTACTCAAGAAAATAACAAAGAACTATTAGATTTAGAAGATAAATATTTAAAATTGTTAGTTCCTAATTATAATATTTTGACGGAAGCAGGTTCTAGTTTTGGTTACAAACATACTGAAATTGATCGTCAAAATATGAGAGATATATATAGTGACGCTAGACGTGAAATAATAGGTAATCTAAATAAAGGTAAAAAGCTTTCTTTTGAAATAATAGAAAAAATGAGAGAAAAGGCTTTAAATAGAGCTAGCACTAGCACTAGCACTCCTATGTCATATGAAACTAAACAAAAGTGTATAACAAATACAAGACCTGTAGTTTTGTATAACTTGAATGGAACTGTTTACGGTCAATATCCTACTATTTTAGACGCAGCTAAATCTATAAACTGCGGTGAGAAAACCATTAGAAGAGCACTAAAAACAGAAAAAGGATTAGTAAAAAGACAATGAATAGTAAAAGATTTACCTGCATGCTCCTCCTCCTACTTACGAAGTTAGTAGCTCCGCTACTACTATGAAATAAAGGCAGTGCTGCCGACTAACTTCGTAAGTAGCACTATGAAATAACGCAGTAAATAGTTATTTTGCTATCTTTATTTTTATACTTTATTTTTATATTAAATTATAGTCCCATGAGTAATAATTTTTTTTTAATAATCTTTATAGAGAAAAAAAAAAATTAAAGTGGTATAACCCGACGGGGATATAGAATAGTATTTATTATTATTTGGCGATATTAGTGAAAACGATCAAAGAAGTTTAAACTTTAAGATCGTCGGTTATATAAATGATCGCGACAGACTGGGTCACTAATGGGTGGCTGAAATGCTGCTTAATGCACAGTCGGAACTTTTAGTTAAATAGCAGTTTATTGTTCTAATTTAACTAATAGAATATACGAATTCAAAGTTATTCTAGCTTATTATTAAATATTAATAAGTAAGTTTGTATGTATTACCTTATGGTCAAATGAGTTTATGAGGTGCTACAGTTATTACAAACCTTATAAGTGCTATACCATGAATTGGACAAGATATTGTTGAGTCAATAAATATTACAGTAATGCAGGCATACTTCGTACAGCAGCCTAGTTTATTTATTTTTATAATGCACGGGGAGCACTTCGTACGCACCCTACGAAGTGTGCGCAACTCATTAAAATTATTTACATTTTCAGAGTTAGCACCTAATAAATATATTCCTAATTTACGCATACCTACAATAGGTATTGTACATCCAAATGCTTTAAAAAAAGGTAATAAGGCCTTAAGATCTAATAAAGAAGAATATATTTCTATCCCTTCATCTTTTTTAGCTTTTTTAGTAGGATTAATAGATGGAGATGGGTATATTCAAGTAACTAAAACGCCTAAAGGTTTTATAGCGATAAAGCTAGTTATATCTCTTCATTTAAAAGACATTTCTATCTTAGAATATATACATTCAATTTTAAAAATAGGAAAAATAAATGTATATAAGGATTTAAGAAGTCCAACTTGTAAACTAGTAATTAATAAAACTGACTTACAAGAAGTAATGTTTCCATTGCTTATACATAATAATATTTTTTTTTTAACTGAGACTAGAATAAATCAATTTAATTTATCTATGTATATATTAGAAAATGATATCAAGATGTATAAGGAGATTCCAGATATAACAAATATACCATCCGTTTTTGAAATACCTAAAAATCCATTGGATTACACATTATTACCTTTTTTTAAAAATTGAATTGTAGGATTTTCATGTTCAGAAGGTTCATTTTTTATTAAAAGTAATAATGATGGCTGTTTTCAATTAAAACAAAGAATACATCGTAATTTATTTGAAGCTTTTAAATTGATATTTAATACAAATAGAGCGATAGAGACTTCAAATAATTATAATCAATTTGGTGTTAGTAGCTCCGCTACTAAATCTGACATACAAAAAGTTATAAATTTCTTCTCATTTTCAGGCTTACATCCTTTAATAGGGTTAAAATATATTCAATATATTAAATGATTAAGTGATTTACATAAAAGTTCACGTTATGCTAACTTAATATATCCAGATAATCTATAGTATATCTAGCTAGGTGCATTATGCTAAATAAATAAACTAAGGCTGCGAAGCCTGCGTTGTAATGGGCTCCTTAAAATAATAGACTGCAGCGATATCTTCGCTGCTGGCTGACTTCTCCTCCTACTTACGAAGTTAGTCAGGAGAAGGAAGCAGTAGCTCCGCTACTAAATAAATATGCTGCATGCTAGCCTATAATATTAAGGATATCGCACTAATTAAATACGCAGTAGACAGGTTGCTTGCATGCATGCATGCATGCAAGCTCTCAATTATTTTATAGGCAAATGGGAAAAATTACAAGGACATTTAATAAATTTTCTCCGATTTATTAGATTATTTGTAGCGAAGTTTAATTCGGTGTATATTAATGAATTAAAAACGTTCAACGACTAACGAGTGAGTTATACCAACAATAAGCTCGACACGATACTCCCAAAACCTTTTAAGGTTTAAGACATAGTCTAAATACATCCTTAAGGGTGTAAGTATAAATTAAATAATATACTGCTCCTACTTACGAAGTTAGTCAGGAGCCAAAAATTTGTCATTTGAGGAGGTTTTTCCGTAAACAATGCTACTTTAAATAGATTCTTTGCTTTACATTTTGTTTTACCTTTTATATTAGTAGCTTTAGTATTAATGCATTTAATTGCATTACATGATACAGCTGGATCAAGTAATCCATTAGGTGTTTCAGGTAATTATGATAGAATAACATTCGCTCCTTATTATTTATTTAAAGATTTAATAACTATATTTATCTTTATTTTTGTTTTAAGTTCATTTGTTTTCTTTGCACCTAATGTTTTAGGTGATAGTGATAATTATATAATTAGGAAAGTCTTAGTTATTGTCAGAATGAACTTCTGGCTATTAAACCTTCAAATTGCGGGAAGTCCCTAAAGCAATCTCAACCAAGTAAGAGTAGTAATACATCTTATGGCGCAGGTAATGACTCGCGGTATGGTAAAATCGAAATTGATTATTTATGTGATGGCTACTAAAGCTTTTCATAAAAACTTATCCCCTACTTCGTAGGGCTAATAGTAATGAATATAGATAAATGGGTAATCCGCAGCCAAGCACCAAGTATTTTGTCGCTAAGCTTAGCTGGCGGCCGGTGAAATAATGGTGTGCAGTTCATCGACTAAATGTTGGTTGGCGCAAGCTTAAGATATAGTCAAGCCCCATCTGAAAGGATGCAGGAAGTTCTTTGACGAGAAGGTTCCGTTAAATGGATAGGTTTAAACTTATTTAGGGAGAAGGCCTTAGTCAGCCATATCTGTTATTTAGTTACTTTCTATACTTTATTAAAGACTGAAAGTATTATATCTTCTAGAGATCAAGATAAATCTCACCTAACTGAACCGGAAAACGATATTAAATCTATCGTTAAAGGAAAAGTAGGTAATAAATTAATGACTCTTTCTGAAGTTAAAAGTTTATTTTTGAGAGCTCCGCTACTAAAAAACTCTTCGGCCCCATCAGAAGGTGGTTCAGATAAAGAATTCTGTTTACTTGCCAACGGTTTCTGGCAAGCGGAAGGGTATATTGGTGGCATTTTTAGATCTGGGTTAAATTTTTATCCTCTTTGCACGGCAACTCAATTGTTTTCGATCGAAAGTGCCAAATTTTTTATTAGATTAAACAAAGCTTTGTGTAACAAAGGGACTTTCAGTATAACTTTGAATAGTTTTGGTAAATTTGTTATCGCTTATAGATTGTCCGGTTGAGATACTTTCTTTTCTGTGTTTGTTCCATATTTCAATATGCTATATGGTGAAAAATACCGTGCTATACTTAAACTAAACAAAATTTATGCATTAAAAAATCATATCAAACAGACTTCGGATAATATGTCTAAAGTTCATTTAATAAGCCTTGTTTATTCTTTAACTGGTTATTCATCTAATTATAAAGTAAGTTTAGAAGAGAAATTACTTTCTTTAGGATTAGATCCGGCCTTATTGAAAGAATTACCGAAGGTTTCTTATAAAGATAAACCTATAAAACCTTCTTTCTTATTTATACTGGGATTCTTTTTAGGTGATGGTACTTTACATTTAAAACTCGAATGGAAAGAGAAAAATAGTACTGTTGTTATTTGTCCTTTATTTAATATAGTACAATCTAATGTTGAATCTAATAAATATATTATGGAAATAATGACTGACACTTTAAACGCACTTAATATTAAAACTTATTTGGAGAAAAGTGCTACTACGTACACTTTAACCGTTAAAGGAATTAATAATGTATTTAATTCTCTATTTCCTCTGTTGAAAAATTATTCCCATTTCTTGTACGGAAAAAGTGATAGTTTTAATTTATTAGTTTGAGTAGAGCGGTTGGTTAACTCAGGAGGCCATCACACTTATTTTGGTTTAAGAGCGCTTGTTAATAAAATATACGCAAGTACTAATGAACGTTTCACAGATAAAGAAGTTTGAATGGATCGTATCGAGGATTGATTAAAAGTAGCTTCTGCTCGTAGGGATACAGGAGAATGCTATATTTCTTCTATATATACGTCGGACCACAAAGTTCGAGGTTGACAAGTACGTTTCCCTTCTACTTTGAAATTACCGAAGTCTAATAAGGCATTTATGTGTTCAACTTGAGACGGTCAAGATAAAGCTTTAGCAGCTGCTGTGCAATATAGAGATAAAATTCTTTCAGATTGAATTAACCAATTAGGCTAAATACGAGTACGCAAGGAAGATAAACTACTGTTTTTCTTTTCTTTACTTCGTAGTACCCCTTAATTAATAAATAAGCTTGAGAGTCAGGGTGCTAGAAGAAATAACATCATGTCAGACTAATTCGATCTGGGCAAATCCTATGCAAACTCCTCCTGCGATTGTGCCTGAATGATAAAGTATAATAAATGTCATTCTAAAATCTCGCGAATTGCTGGAAACTCATTTGTTGCTGCGCTAATGAATTAAGCTGCGGATAAATTTAACCGCTTAATTTATTAGCGACAAATTAAAATATGACAATCAGCAGGAAAACCTTTTATTAAGCTAATATACACTAAGCTAATTAAGGAATCTTCAGAGACTATGCACGAGACAATTAAAGGCACTTTCCATGTTTTTAATTGAAGATATAGTCCGATCAAGGTAGAGATACCTTGAGTTTAACACACCACCAATTGATTTATTTCCTATACTATTCTTTATGTATAGTTTAGTATTATTTGCTGCACGTTCAACAAAAGGAATAACCCGTTTATCTCCTACTGAAAGAGCTTCAAAAAAATTACCTAACGAAGTAAGAGAAGTATTAATAGGATTATAAAGCTGTCATAAGTATCCCTTTGGGATATAATGTTAATTGGCCAATCGATTTATTGCCTTTCTATGCAATACTAAGATCTATACCTAATAAATTATTAGGTGTTATAGCTATGTTTAGTGCTATATTAGCAATAATGTTATTACCTATAACAGATTTAGGTAGATCAAAAGGTTTACAATTTAGACCTTTAAGTAAATTAGGATTCTGAATTTTTGTAGTTAATTTCTTAATATTAATGAAATTAGGAGCTTGTCATGTGGAATCTCCATTTATAGAGTTAGGACAATTAAGTACAGTTTTATACTTTAGTTATTTTATAATTATTGTACCTGTAATTAGTTTAATTGAAAATACTTTCGTTGATTTATCTTTTCGGAATAAAGACTTATCAGGGACAAAAAACTAATCCTGACCGAATCACGAGAAAAATTTCTATATTTAACCCTAACCGTAATATATTAATGTTTATAAGATCTTTTCATACTACTAGTGGGTTAAAAGCCGACAATAACCCAACAAACACTGAGAATAAAAAAACAAAAGAGGAACTTGATATGGAGTACTCCGGAGTTGATGCGGATATCGATACACATCTTAATGAGAATGCTCCACCTGTGGTATCAAAAATGCCAAAGGTAGATTGGAGACCTGTTGTTGAGCTCTCTAAATGTAAGGAGAATGTCGATGATCGTATAGAGGCACTCAAGGAAAACTATTCTGATAATCAAGAAAGTTCTGATTATGTGGATGATTTAAAGAGCGACCTTATAGCTAGATATCCTGATCTTGATTTGAAGGAAATTATGAAAAGAGTTGAAGAAAAGACGGGGGAAATACTGACAAACATACCCGGTGATGATTACGAAGGGGTGAATCCCGCCGCAACTAAGTGAGGAAGGGATCTAGATAAGAAGGCCGAAGAGCTTAAGGAAAAGCTACCTTATTATGAGGATATACCTGAAGATGATCCTTTTATTAATAATCAAGTAACACCTAAGACTCCTCCATTACTTCCTGATTCTGAGGGATCAAGTCCAGAGCCTTCAAGCGATTTATCACCTTTATTAGGTTCTAAGGATGAAAACCTAAAACGTCAACATCCTATCTCTGAAAGTGATGAAGAAGAAAATCTTAATTCAAAACGACAGAAAACTGGTGATAATCAATCACCTATAGATTTTGTTATAGAAAAAGAAAGTACAGAGATGCCTCCTATATCTGACTCAGATGGTGGTGACTAAGTTTGTTTATTTAAAGTATAGTAGTTCAGTTATGTATGCTATTTTACTTTTTATCTATTTGTTGTTCTTTCCTTCCTTCGGAGGAGGAGCCCTGATTTGTATTTATATTATATAAATATAGTTTAAGGATCCTTAAACTATATATATGAAGTAATTTATAAAAGGCTAAAAAAATATATAAAGATATTTTCCTAAGGTATTATATAAACAGAACAGGAATATCTAAAGATATTTTCCTGAGGTGTCCTATAAAGATAAATAGATAAAGATATTTTCCTGAGGTTTTATATAAACAGAACAGAAATATCTTTATCTATTTTCTGAGATGTCCTATAAAGATAGATGGATCTGTGTGCGCTACGAAGTCGCACCCTTGATGTTATTTATTTTCTCTAAGATGTTATATAAATATAAATAAATATATAAGCGAATGTAGTTTAACGGTAAAACCCCGACCTTCCAAGCCGGGTTTGTCGGTTCGATTCCGGCTATTCGTATCTAGTTTTTAAGCGAATGTAGTTTAATGGTAAAACCCTGACCTTCCAAGCCGGTTTTGTCGGTTCGATTCCGACTATTCGTATCTAGTTTTTAAGCTTCTTTGGCTCAATTGGTAGAGCACTTACTGTTAAGTAGGGGGTAGATGTTCGAATCATCTCGGAGGCTCTTAAGGCTAAGGTGATGAAAATCTTTATAACCTTGTAATATTTTACCTTAATGAAAATACTTCTATAGCTAAAGGGTCGCGTGGCAAAATGAGAATAAGGTATCCGCCACGAAGTACTCCTTTGGAAAATGTAACTTAAAATAATTAAATAAAAAACAACAACAATATGGTCCATGATAATCTTTAAACAAATTCTTCGATCCCTCCTTGTGTCTTTAAAGACACAATTTTCGCTCAAAAACATATTTACAGGTATAGTTTTTATAATCGCGGTTTTTTATGCTAAGAATTCAAATATGACTTTATCTATATTAAATATATTTAATATAGATATTACGGAAAATTCCGTGTATTTTGTTTCAGGGTTCTTGGGTTTAATAGTTAAACTTTCTTTAAGGGGTATATTAGAATTATTATCTGATATTATTGAAATTAACCCAGGGTATATGACAGGTGGTGGTGATAACTTGCCTGAGAGATCGGATTCATCTGAACCTTTTAAGGCACAAAGGCCTTTAACCTTAAATAAAGGTTCAGACTCAGGAGGCGATGACAATTCACCATCTAATAGCCCTGTTTTACCTAAGGATCCTGCTTCAGCTTCTAGTAGCCGAGATATTCCTTCTTCTGTAAGAACGCCTGTACATAGAGGTGTTATAACAGAATCAGATTATGAAATGGACTCAGATGATTCAAATGGTCAAAACTACCTTTCAGATTCAGATGATGAAGAATCTCTAGTTAGCAAATTTATTAACAGTTCGGATTTTGATAAGCGTGTTAAAACGATTACTGTCCAAGAACTATCCGAAACTTTAGACACCATTGAGGTGATGAAGCAAATGTATCAAAATAGTAATGTGCCTAGTGCTAAAGAACAATTAGCAATATTAGCTAAAAAGGAATCTATTTGCTCCGCCGGAGTCAGAAATTGAATTGAAATTAGTTGAACAGGAAGAAGAGGCTTTAAAAGAATCTACGAATAAGAGCAAGGGTAAAGAAAAAGAAAAATAATAATAATAATAATAATATTAAATATTTTTCATATCTTTATCCGGAGGATTAGAAGTACTGCGTACTGCTGTACGAAGTACGCAGCGGCTGCTGCTGTATCCTCCTCCTACGTAGTAAGGATAGCCAAAAGTCTTGACTTCTTTATTTCTTTTTTATTTAAGGCTCCGCAGTGGTAGGCTATCTATACAGGAAAGAAGATAGCCTTATATATAAATATATTTAATTATTGTGCAGCCTTCCTGACTCCTGACTTTTACGAAGAGGAACTTTTCCTCTTCTGTATCCGGAGGATTAGGAGTACTGCACAATAATTAAAGGTTGTGAAGTAAATGGTTTACACTCTGATTGCAAATCTTAAGTAAGGGGTTCGATTCCTCCATAATCTTTTAAAATTACAAAATAAAATAAAATTTGGAAATATATAATTAGAGCATACTTCTGATCCTTACCCGTATCCTACGAAGTCAGGATCAGTATACACAGGATTAGGATATAGCATTGTAGCTCTTTTTTTATATATTTTTTGACAATTTAGAGATATTTACTAACTATCTTTAATTTAAGATACGTCTACACTATGCACACAATAAGTTAGACTATCTATCTTAATATAAGAGATATGTTACAATTATTATTTAATAAAAATGAATTCAGAGAGTTGTGATAAGGAAGAGCAGGTTAATTCTGCCAATAATGGCCCTAAAAACGTTTTCGAGCTTAAAAAGTCCTCTATATCGGTTTGAACAGAAAGGTGGTTTTTGTCTACCAATGCTAAGGACATTGGTACCCTGTACTTAATCTTTGCACTATTTTCAGGGTTACTAGGTACAGCGTTCTCTGTTTTGATAAGAATGGAATTAAGTGGTCCAGGTGTACAATATATAGCTGATAATCAATTATATAATAGTATTATAACCGCACATGCGCTTCTGATGAGTGCGCCGCTGTGTTTCAGTGGCGGGTTGGTTTGTTTAAAACCCTTGACGTCTGGTCAAGTAAAGAGGCTTCCAGCTGGAGAGGTCAAACCTCTCGGGGAAACCCAAACAGCCAAGCGGAAGTTAAAGGGATGGAACGAAACTAATATAGCAGTTTTAGGGGGCCATCCTTATCTAAGTTATACAAAGATTAGGATAACGAATCTGATTACATTTGGATCGTCATGAGGGGACCTCTTGTCATGCTATATTAAGGGCAAGTGATCGATGTACGAACATTTTATCATCAGTTTGTTCGCCAGATTATATGCATCGATGATCATCACACATAGTGAAGTTGTAAAACACAAATGCAGAAATGAGTGTATAACGGCCCACATTGAGGAACTGCGGGATCACCTAAGGGTGGCCCTAGGAGTAATCCTAGGGGTACCTATGTACCGGATTTCGAATCTGGGCCTTGAACGAAAGTCGAGGGGTGACGGAGTCGTCGTAGTAGCAGAAATTCCCAAAAGAACTAATCTGCGAAGGGCGACAGTTTTTAACCAAAAGATACGAACGTTATCATCAAAAGCCGGCCTAACGGCGGAACGTGGCAGCGATGGTAGTATAGTATCCACAAGTCCGAAAGATATAAACATCAAGTCCATAGCGAACATGAATAATTTAGTTGTAGCGTACGAATTAATAAAAAGTAAACCAGGTAATATGACCGAAGGTGTGAACCCGGAAACATTAGACGGAGTCAGTCTAAAGCTGTTGGAAAAGATACAGAAGGATCTCCGTAGTGGAACTTTCAACTTCCCTCCAGCTAGACGTGTCCAAATACCTAAACCTGGTAAGAAAGAAACTAGACCGCTAACCATAGCGGCCCCTAGAGACAAGATCGTACAAAACGCAATAAAATTAGTAATGGAACCTATATTCGAAAAGTTCTTCTTAGATTGTTCTCATGGCTTCAGACCCAATCGGGGTACTAGAACAGCCATGCGACACATAGATGCAAAATTCCAAAGTAGTCACTATATAATAGAGGCGGACTTTGCTAAAGCATTCGACTCTATTGCCCACGATAAATTAATGAAATACCTTAGAGAAACTATCACATGTGAAAAGACACTAAGGCTCATTAAGTCAGGTTTAAAAGCAGGTTACATCGAATTCGGTAACCTGCATGAGCACCTAGACACAGGGACTCCACAAGGATCCATATTGAGTCCACTGCTTTGTAACATATTCCTACATCAATTAGATCTATTCATGGAAGACATTAAACAACAGTTTAATGTAGGAACCAAGAAGAAGAAGAGTAAGGAATACGAGTCTATCACCAATAAGATGAAGTACATGAGAAGAAAAGGGCAGGATAAAATCTACCCAGACAAATATCGTGAGCTTCATAACAAACTTCTAAGTACTCCAAGTATGGCTTTAGACAATGAGTACGTTAGAGTTAACTATACACGGTACGCGGACGATTTCATAATAGGAGTAGAAGGAGGCCATAATATAGCCGAATCAATACTTGTAAAAGTAGAAGAATTTATAAATAATCAATTAGGACTAAAGTTAAACCCGGATAAAACCGGAATAACAAAATACTCTGAGAAACCGGTCAGTTTCTTAGGTTATAAAATGATGGCCCCTCACATGAAGGGTATCATCAAACCTATAGAGATACTAAATTTGAAGTTTAAATCAAAGGAAGTAGAGCAAGACTCCAGAATCATAGCCAGAAGGAAGAAGATTAGAATCCGATTCAACATGGATAATGAGAAGGTACTAAAAAGATTAGAAATGAATCGCTTCATTAGAAAAAGGACGATGCACCAAGATCACAAGAGACTAGTCTATAGAGGAACCTTCAAAGGGAATCTGATAAACTTGGACCACGCAGACATAGTGAGATACTACAATGCGGTAATGAGAGGTATATATAATTACTATAACTTCACTACTAATATGGATTTACTAGCTAATGTCATATGGCTACTAAAAGAGTCATGTGCATTGACATTAGGTAGAAAATTCAAAATAAAGACCTTAGCAGGAGTATTTAGAAAATTTGGTGGAGATTTAGAATGTAATGTGGAGCTGAAGAGCGGAGAAGTGAAGAAAGTGGCGGTCTATAAACCAATAGATTTCAGGAAGAAATCCATTGTAAAGGGTACCACGCAGGTGGGTGACCCATTTAAAGTTATAGATAAAGTATGAAATGCAAAGTTCACCAGATCTAATCTATTCAAAGAATGTGTGATCTGTGGAGATACACAGAGTGTAGAAATGCACCATGTGAGACAAATTAGGGATTTGAAGAATCAAAAATCTAAATTGGATTTCTTCACAAGACAGATGGCAGCGATAAATAGGAAACAAGTACCCCCTATGTAAAAATCATCACATAGGGCTACACAATGACACGTGAACTGACGCAGAACGCGATACTTTCAGGAATATGGCAAAAAACAAGAAAGGAACAAAAAAAGATAAAGGGCCCAAGAATTAGTTCCACATATGGATAAGAGATTTATAGATTAAGACTTTTGTAGCAGATTGCTAAAGTTAAAGATGGAGAGCCGTATGACGGGAGACTGTCACGTACGTGTTCGGTGGCAGGCGGGAACCGTAAGGGACCTAGGCCTAGCCAACTTTTTTTTATGGTTATGCCTGCTTTGATCGGTGGGTTCGGAAATTTTTTAATGCCACTAATGGTAGGAGGGCCTGACATGGCAAAAACAAAGGGTCCCTGCATAGCAGGAAAACTTTATTATAGTAATGCAACTAGGAAGTTAAATAAAGGATATTTAGCTGGTCTATTTGAAGGAGATGGTCATATTTGAATACAAAAAAGTACTGACAAAAAGAAGAAACATAATCCTAGATTTTGTATAACTTTTGGTATGAGAAATGAACCGTTAGCTAAAAAATTATTAGATTTAATAGGTTCAGGTTTTATAAGATACAAGTTACAAGATAATGCTTGTGTATTAACTATATCATCTGTGGCTGGCTTAAAAAAAGTAGTTTCTTTAATAAACGGGCAGTTAAGAACTCCAAAAATAGATCAAGTTTATAAATTAATAGATTGATTAAATAATAATCATAATGCAAATATAACTAAATTACCTTTAAATAATAATAAAATAGAAAATGATAGTTGATTAAGTGGATTTATAGATTCAGATGGTAGTTTTTCTGTACAACACACTAAATTAGAAAATGGTGCAAAGAAAAGAAAAATATCTTGTAGACTAAGAATAGAACAAAGAATGCTATACCCTGTAACAAATGAAAGTTATTTTCAAGTATTGACAGATATAGCTAATTTTCTTAATTGTAAGCTATTAACTAGAAAACAAGTTTCAACCGGTAATGAGTATTACACTTTATCTGCTTCAAGTAAAATTTCTTTATCCATAGTAATAAACTATTTGGAAAAAAATCCATTATATTCTAGTAAATATTTAGACTATAAAGATTGAAAGGAAGTAGCAGATTTAGTTATAGAATATAAACAATATTCAGAACAAGGTATTAATAAAACAGAAATAGCCAGAGCAAATATGAATAGACAAAGAACTTATTTCAACTGAGATCATTTAAATGCATTACACATATAATAAAATTTAAGGGAATGCCGTTAAAAAGTGTAAATTTTTTAATTATGACTTCGCTATATGCATGGAATCTCTCGAAAATGAAGTAAAATCTTCAGTTAACAGATACACAGACAGCTAATTAAATTAAAGTTGTTTTTTCGACTGAATTAGTCGCAACACTTGTGTATACATGGGAAGAATATGCAGGAAACCAAAGGAAATATCCAAGTAGGATCCTCAGAGACTACACGCGAAGCCCCAAACCCTATGAGGGTTTGGGTGAAGACATAGTCCGTCCGGGTAGGAAACTACTCAGGGTTTACGATTCCCTAGATTAAATAATATTAGCTTCTGATTGCTACCTCCAAGTTTACTATTATTAGTATTTTCTGCCTGTATTGAGGGTGGAGCTGGTACTGGTTGAACAATATATCCTCCATTGTCAGGAGTACAAAGTCATAGTGGACCAAGTGTAGATTTAGCAATATTTGCTTTACATCTATCAGGTGTTAGCTCACTTCTTGGTGCTATCAATTTCATAACAACAATAGTTAATATGAGAACTCCAGGAATTAAATTACATAAACTAGCTTTATTCGGATGAGCTGTAGTTATTACAGCTGTATTATTATTATTATCTTTACCAGTATTAGCCGGTGGAATTGTGCCGGGATTAAATCTAGCAAATTGCAGGGAACTGTGGTGATATATCACACAATCTGCAGGAAATCTATCAAGGTTGGACTTTTTAGGCTTCTTCAGAGGCTATACGCTAGATTTTATTTGTTGTATTGGTGCTTCGCAGAGTGTAAGTTTAAAAAAAGTTTTACAGCTGTGAAAGATACAAAGGCTTGGCTTAAGACATTATACAAATAAAGCTCTTTTTGTTAAAGGTTCAAATACACAGTTTGCCTATTATATAGCAGGTCTTATAGAAGGAGATGGTACTATATATGTACCTAAATCTGAAAGATCTAGTAAAGGAAAGCTTAACTATCCTTCTATTCAAATAGTCTTCCATTTAAAAGACTTACCCTTGGCTCTTTTAATACAAAAGGAACTAGGGCATGGCTCTATTTCTAGAAAGAAAGGCCTTAATGCTTATATATATACTATTAACAATTATGAAGGGGTAATCTTACTTATTAGCTTACTTAATGGTAAGATGAAAACTAATAAGATTTTTGCTTTACATAGATTAATTGATTGATATAATCAATATAAAGATGCTTTTATAGAAAAAAAAGGGTTAAATACTGATCCTATCTTATCTAATGCTTGATTATCAGGATTTATAGAATCAGACGGCCATTTCTCACTTAGAAGTACTGAATCTGGTAAATATTCCAAGATAGAATGTAAGTTTGAATTAAGCCAAAGACAAATGGATGGGTGCGAGCCTTTTAAAGATAATTTATTCTTTCTAGAAGAAATAGCTATTAGTTTATATTCTGTAGTTAAACCTACTAGAATTGATAGCAAAAATCCTCAATATAGAATAAGAACAACAAATTTAAAAGCTAATTTAGCAGTTGTAGATTATCTTACCAAATACCCTTTATTTGGTACAAAATTCTTAGATTTTAATGATTGAGCTAAGGTAGTAGCCATCTTCGCAGCGGTAGAAAAAGGTTCTTTTAACCATAAAAATAATCTGGATTATGTAAAACAGATTAAATCAAATATGAATGATAAAAGAACTGTCTTTATATGAGATCACTTGCAAAACTTTTACAACTTAAATAATTAAGATATGGTCCCAACATATATGTGAATATATGAGAATCTGCTTTAAACTTATTTAAATATAAGCTTCTAAGGTATTATTTACCATGAGACAAGGTCTCGCAGATCAAGATAATTAATTTATGGCAATAACTATGCTTTTAACAGATAGAAATTTTAATACATCATTCTTTGAAACAGCTGGTGGTGGTGATCCTATTTTATTCCAACATCTTTTCTTATTAAAAATAGGTTTATTAGTTTTGTTGCTGCTGTATCCGGAGGATCAGAAGTACAGCAGCAGCAGCAGCACTAAAAAAAAACAGTGCGGAGCACTCATAACTTGTACATCTTCAGGATTAGTTAGTACAATTCAGACGAAGTCATCTTTTGAGTTTTCTTCTTTTTACTCTAAATTTAAAGAAGATTATCCAGATTTAAAGCAACCTAATAGTCGATTTTTAGGATGACTAATAGGTTTTTCTGAAGGAGAAGGTTCTTTTATTCTAGCTAAAAGAGGTGACTTATCTTTTGTTGTTACTCAATCTAGTTCAGATATAGAAGTATTAAATTACATTAAAGATAATTTAGGTTTTGGTAGAGTGATTAAACAATCTACTAAACAAAATACGCATAGATTTGTTATACAAGATTTTAAAAATAAAACACACAAAAGAATGATTAATAATCATTCTTTTTATAATTCTATACGTAATTATTCTACTACCTCAGTAAATGTTGTTGTTACTTATACAGACTCTAAGGCTCAAAAGCTGTCTATTATTCAGGATAATAAATTTAAATCAGGAGTTTATCGTTGAACTAATAATATTAATGGTAAAAGTTATATAGGTAGTAGTAAAAATCTGGGACCAAGACTTCAACAGTACTATGGGAAAAGTTTAGAAAATAATAAGACTAGTTTAATATGTCGAGCTATATTAAAACATGGTCATGATAATTTTTCTTTAGATATCCTTGAATATTGTGGTAAGGATGTCACTATAGAAAGAGAACAGCATTATATGGATTTATTAAAGCCCTTATATAACATATTAATCGTAGCAGGTTCACCTTTAGGGCGTATACTTCCCCTAGCTACTAGAATTAAATTGGGAAAAAGTAAGTTAGGTTTTACTCACTCTGAGGAAACTAAAGCTTTAATGTCTGAATTAGCCGAAGGTCGTGTTTTTTCTGAGATTACTCGGTCAAGATTAAGTCTAGCCCGTAAAGGTAAAAAGTTGTCATTAGAAACTATAACTAGGATATCTGAAGCTAAATTAGGAATTAAACATACCAAGGAGGCTATTGATAAGATTACAGCTTACCAATCTACAAGGGTTAAACAACCTGTACCTGGTACAAAGTTGTCTGTAACTGATCTTAACAGTAATGAAACTGTAATCTATGAATCTGTGCGTAAAGTAGCTGTTGCACTTGGTACTAATCACACCACAATTAGAAATTATTTAAAATCTAACAAAGCTTATAAAGGAAGATATTTGTTTATAATAGTGTAAATTAAGGTGCAAACTCTTAATTTAACGTATTAATTAGTGGGAGCTACTAGTAAACAAAATCAATAAACCTAAAGGAAAACAGAGTAAGAATAATCAAAATTATGTTGTTATATAAGGCAGATGTAAAAGAAATTAAGACCTTATATAACAAAATACTTATTAGTATATCAGGATTTTATTCCTATATCTACCCTTTTTTCCTAATCGTTATCCTCCCCCCCCTCCAATTTGTTTACTATTTAATGGGAATATGGTATTTCCTACAAGGAAAGCAAGATTTTTAACTTTTTTATCTATTTTTAATGAAAGATTAATAAGAAAGAATCTTAATACTATAATTCCTTTAGATAATTGTGTAATACCTACATTAGAAGACGGTTGACTATCTGGTATAAGTGATGGAGAAGGTTCTTTTACTTGTTCATTACTTTCTAATAGTTCTGCTTTTAGATTTAGATTTATATTAACTCAAAAGTGGGAAGTCAATAAATATGTTTTTGAACATATTTTGAGATTATTAAATAAACATTCAATTGAAGGTTCTGTAGTGGCTCATCATGCAGATAATGTATGAGAACTTAGGATAAATGGACTAAAAAATTGTAAAGGTTTATTTATTTATTTTGATAATTATAATCTTATGCGTAGCTACTAAAAAGAAAGATAGTTATTTTAAGTGAAAATCACTTTATAATAGATTAGTCAATAAAGATCATTTAAATAATGATACTAGTGCTCGCATAGAATTAATTAATTTAGCTAAACAAATAAATAAAACGGTATAATTTCTGCGCAGCTTCCTGACTTCTCCTCCTACTTACGAAGTTAGGAGCGGAGCTACTACTATGAAATAAAGGCAGTACGAGCTTCGCACGTAAGCAGCAGCCTGTTTTCATAGCAGCCTTGTTTTTTATACTGCCTAAATTAGGAAAAAAGGGTAAGATTTAGCGACTAAAAGCTATTAGAATTGTATAAGGCAGATGTAAAATAAAAATAAGACCTTATATGATAAATACTATTAAGTATATCTTAACTCTAGTTCTTGCTATATTATTTATTGTGCAATTCTTAGAAAGAAACAATAAAATGCTTGAGCAATATTGGTGTGACTATTATAATAAATATAGTAGTCTAACGGTCAAAAATTTGCCCAATTAAATTAAGACCGTCGGTTTTCTAAGAAATCGCTACAGACTGGTTCACCGGTGGGTGGCTGAAATGCTGCTTAATGTACAGTCGGATTCCTCTAGGTACTCTACCCTAGGTTAGTATATTATACTAAATTATATAATTAAAGGGATGTATAAATAATAATATAATACGGAATTGGATTCTTCGGTCATCCAGAAGTGTATATCTTAATTATACCTGCTTTTGGTATAATAAGTACAACTATCTCTGCTAATTCTAATAAATCAGTATTTGGTCAATATGGCTCTTTATTCAGATTCAGACGGTGAATCTGAATAACGCAGCAAACTATATGCAGGAACGCCATAAATTGATATATCAATTTAATATTACTGGATACTAAGGTAATGTGAAATTACATAATTTCATTCTTAGTAAAAATTCTGGTAATAATGGACAACCCGCAGATAACCAAAGCACGTAGTGAAAACTACAAACCCGGGATAACAGACTTTCTTGGGTTATGCATGTGAGTAGGAATTTCAGAGGCCATACGTTTGCTGCCAACGTCTTTATCTAAAAGGATAAAAGATTTAATAATTGCATTATTGCAATACTCTATAAGATTAGAAAATGGAATATTTTTTATGAAAAACAGTGCTTTAACAATCGACTGTCCAGATAATTCTTTGAATAAAAATAGTTCTCCTTGTAAAGAAAAGGGGGATAAATTTAATGAGTGATTGGCTGGAATTATCGATGGAGATGGTTGTTTTCAAGTATCTAAAAAAGGTTATGCAAGTCTAGAAATAGTTACACAACTAAGGGATAAACGTGTTTTATATCTAATAAAACAAAAATATGGCGGAGCAGTGAAGCTTCATGCTGGGGATAATTACTTAAGATATAGATTACATCATAAAGCTGGATTATTAAATTTAATAAACGGTGTTAATGGTTTAATTCGAAATCCAACAAGAATCCTTCAGTTAGGGAAAATTTGTAATCTATATGGTATAGAGTTAAAAGATACTCAACCATTGACATATTATAATGGATGATTGGCCGGATTTTTTGATACTGATGGAAGTATCTATTTGAATGATAAGTCTGGTCAAATTTTTATAACTGCTAGCCAGAAAAATAGATTTATTTTAGATGCCTTGGTTGAATTATATGGTGGTACAATCTACCCTATGGTAAAACAAGAAGCATTTAAATGAACTTGTTTTAAAAAAAAAGAAGTTTTATCCCTTGTTAATGACTATTTTAAAGTTAATCCTTGTAGATCTGAAAAATTAACAAGATTAACTATGGCTAATAGATTCTATGAACTTAGACAATTACATGCTCATTCGGCTTCACCTGGCTCAGATCTGGGTAAAGCTTGAAAACATTATTTGGTAAAGTGAAATAATTTCTTAGACAAGGATGCACCGACTTCGTTTTTAGATGATGAAGAGTAAATATTCAAAGTTATAGAGTATTTTCATATATTTTGTTGGCAAAGAGATGGTCCATTTTCATTCAGTTGAAAAGTATATAGGGATGGTTTACGCTATGATGTCTATTGGAATATTAGGATTTATCGTTTGAAGTTATATATTGATGGCTTCACCTTATAGTGATATAAGGATTACAATTAATTTCGCTATATGCTGGAACAGTTTAGTGCTAATTAGTACCTTGTACGGTAAAAATCTAATTAGCTATACTCAATCAGCAGACAATCTGTCCCTGTATTCTTTAAATGATAACAAACAGAGTGTCTCAGAGACTACATGCGAAACATCTTTAAAATTCTCCGCATTTCATGCTTATTATAATATATTATTTAAAAATCAAAACGATCTTTCTGACAAATGATTAACCTGATTTATTGGGTTTGCAGAAGGAGATGGGGCTATTCAAACATACGGTCAAGGTAAAAGAACCCGTTTTGTTCTTACTCAAAAAGAAAGTGAGATACTTCATAAAATACAAGATAAATTAAAAATTGGTGTTATTAAACATTTTCCTCAGGGAAAGAGTGGTAAAAATAATGATTTTTATAGATGAATGGTAGATAATCCTTCACATATTTTACTTTTAGCCTTTTTGTTTAATGGTAATTTAGCTCAAAATCATAGAATCAAACAATTAGCTCTATGAGTTAATGCTTTAAATAATCGGTTTGGTCCTAAAACTATAAAGTTAAATGATACTCCTAGTTCAATTACATTACAGGATGGTTGATTGTCTGGATTTACCGATGCTGAAGGATGTTTTAATGTATCTATTACAAAAAATTCCAGATACACATTAGGTCATGTTATAAAAATGCGTTATATGTTAGATCAAAAAGATAGTGATATATTAAATAAAATATATCAAATATTTGGATTTGGTAAAGTATCATTAAGATCTGGTACTGATAATGTATATCGTTATACAGCCACTGGATTTAAAGTATTAAATAATGTAATAGCATACTTTAAAGTATTCCCATTACGAACTAAAAAAGTTCTTTCTTTTAAAAAATGATTAATTGTTCACAACTCAGTGTCCAATAAATTGCATTTAACTGATAAAGGGTTATCAGAAATAAGAACTTTGCAAAAACAAATCAATTTAAATAATAGTATAACAAATAAGACAGGAGGCGCTTAAAGATGAAGATATAGTCCGACACTTTTTGTGAAAAAAGCATACAGTTTTGTATGGGTAGATATAAAATATCTGCTAATGGTTTGGCATCATATGTATACAGTTGGTTTAGACGTGGATAGTCTTGTGTTCACGGAAAAAATCTTGCTATATGCTGGAAACTCCTTATTAAGTAATCCACTCGTATTTATTGCGTTAGGAAAAATTTACTTATATTTTACAGGACAATCAGCAGGAAACTTTAGTTTTAGTACAAAGGCCGTTACTAAAAATACTTATAATAAATATTCTGAATTACCTAAAATATCTGAACATGTTCCTATCCATAATAGTAATCTTAATGATGAAGAGTTTGGTTATTTTTTATCAGGATTAATTGAAGGTGATGGTTGAGGATTCCTTGGTAAAAAAGAATTACATATCATTTTTTCTGAAAATGATATATCATTGGCTTATCATATTAAAAAACGTATTGGTTACGGTAATGTTTATAAGATTAAAGATAAAAAAGCTGTAAGATATGTTTGTAAAAATAAAGAAGGTTTATATATTATATTATCTTTAATTAATGGTAAATTTGTAAGTAATTATAAATATGAACAATTAATTAAACATAATTATAGTAAAGATTTTAATATTAATATAATGCCACCTTTAAATTACCTATCTCTAGATAACCATTGATTAGCTGGTTTTACTCAATCTAACGGTTGTTTTCATATAAGTGTTGTAAATAGTAAAACACATAAAGTAGGATATAGTGTAAGATTAGAATATTCTTTAAAACAAAATGATGAATTACCTTTAAGATTATTATCTAATAATTTAGGATGCATGCCGGGAAATATTTCTCAATACCATACAGGAGTATGATGTTATAAAAGTTCAGGTTATAGAACTGCAGCTAGTTTAATAAATTACTTCGATAAATATAATCTTTTTGCTGGTAAATATGTTGATTATATTAAATTTCGAAAAGTTTATATTATGATAACAGAGGGAAAACATTTAGATAGTAAAGGTATCTTAAAAATTAAAAGTATTGCAACTAAAGGATCCTCAGAGACAAGCACGCAAGAAGTTTAACATTATATGTTAAACTAAGATACTGTCCAAAATCGCTCGACAAGAGCCTATTTTACAGCTGCTACATTAATAATTGCAGTACCCACAGGAATAAAAATTTTCTCGTGATTAGCAACTTGTTATGGAGGTTCTATTAAATTAACTCCTTCTATGTTGTTTGCTTTAGGTTTTGTATTTATGTTCACAATTGGAGGATTAATAAAAAATCACTTAGCTCTCCCTTTAAAGATTACAATATGCTGGGAACTTCTGACAATTATACTACTAGATTTTTATATAACATCAGTAACAATGTATAATTTTGAACAATCAGCAGGTATCTTACAGATAAAACCATTTATCTTAGGAACCTCAGAGACTAAAAGTAGTCCTCTTAATGTTATTAAGGGAAGATATAGTCCGTGAAACAAAAAATGATTATTTAATAGCTTGGTTGTTTCGAATAATAATCTTTTATTGAATTTTGATCTTAAATTCAAAATTCGTACTTATTCTACTTCTAATTTGTTGACTCTCTCGCAAAAAGATGATAATACTGATAATTTAGTTCCTTTAACTGTTTATGATAACTTTAAAGAAGATAGAGTTAATATTTTAAAAGAACAAAAAGATAAATCTGGTATTTATTGTTTAATTAATAAAAATAATGGTCATTCATATGTAGGAAGTTCTATTAATTTAGCTTCTAGAATGAAAAATTATCTTAATAATTCTTTTTTAAAAAGTAAACAAAATATTAGTATGCCTATTATTAAAGCTTTATTAAAATATAACCAATCTAACTTTAAACTATTAATATTAGAGTATGTAGACTTAATAAATTTAACTGATAGAGAAACTTATTATATAACATATGTATTGCCGTATTATAATGTTTTAAAACAAGGTTATTCTTCATTAGGTTACACACATACAAAGGAAACTAAAGCATTGTTATCCCAATTGGCTAAAAATAGAGTTCATACTAACAAAACTAAGACTTTAATAGCTAGAGCTTTGACAGGTGAAAATAATCCTTTTTACAATAAAAGTCATTCTATAGAAAGTAAAGTAAGAATTATGGAAGCAAAGTCTGCTTATCCTGTTTATGTTTACAATTCTTTTAAAGAGTTATTAACTATATTCCCTTCTGCAACAACTTTGGCTAAATTGATTAAATCTAATCACCCTACAATAGTTAATGTGATAAAAGAAGGAATTTTATTTAGAGGGGAGTGATATTTTTCAAATATACCTTACAATATAGAAGATACACCATTAATTGCTAACTGAAATTCCAAACAATCCGACGAATTAATTTTAAATATAAATAATAACAGCCATATTAGAAAATCAGTATTTGTATATGACATAAATAAGAACTTTGTTGTTAAGTATAATGGAGTAATGGAAGCCCAAAGAGCTTTAGGTATAAGCCATAGTACAATAAAAAATTATGCTAAAGTGAATGGTACTTATAAAGGTTATATATTCAGATACGAAAGATTAAATGATCAATAAAACTTTGGTTCGTAAGTGGAGTAGTTTTAGCCAACGCCTCATTAGATATAGCTTTCCATGATACATATTACGTAGTTGCTGACATGGGCCTGAATAATTTATCTTCTTTTAATTATTCTGCATCTGACCGTATGCTGGGAACCATATTATTTTTGTATTATTTACTATTTATTAATACGTTTTATCTTCGTCGCGTATCCCCCCTCTACGAAGTGAGGGGGGGGTTAGCGGTAAAATTAGATGTTAGTAGGTATATTATTCTTTTAAATAGTGAAAATAATAATACAAAGTACAATTCAAACAAAGAATTGTCTGATATGCAATCAGCAGAAAACCGAAAGGGATTCTCAGAGACTGTACGTCAGAGCCCAGGGGAAGAAGATCCTAAATTTTGAAAGTGATTTGCAGGTGTTATAGATGGCTGCGACGCAGGAAATTTTGATTTTAGAATAGTAAAGGAGAAAAGCAGCGCTTTATCTCCTACTATTAATAAAAGAAGAGTACTTAAACAAATTAGAATTAAATTACATAATCGAGATATCAGAATATTAAAACGTATAAATAATTATTTACATATAGGTAGAATTAGAGCGGATAAAAATAAAAAGAAGCCATATTCTACATATATAGTATCTACTAATGAAGAGATGAAATATATTATTAAAAACATTAACGGTTTTATTAGACTTAAGGTTCCTAGCTTAAAAGAAGCTTGTTTTTTATATAATATAGAATATTCACAAGCTGAATATAAGATAGGATTATACGACCCTTATTTTGCAGGTTTAATTGATACAGATGGTAGTATAGTTTTTAATTACGCTGGTAATAGAATTGAGTGTAACTTAGAATTCCAATACAATGAATATACATCTTTATTAAATTTTGACTCTACAATATCAGACTGTAGACCGGATAAATCTATACGTAAAAAATCCTCAATTAAAGGTAACTTAAACCAATTTTCTCCTGAGCGCACTATTTCCTTCAAATTTCAAAAGGTTAATAGTATGCTATTTATCCATGATTATTTTATGGTCAATAGATTATATTCTGATATGAAATTTTATAGGGTAAGTAAAATTAAACCTTTTATGGAAATTCGTAAATTTAAATTCTCGCCTCAAGGTAGTGTAGAGCATAAATTATATACGGACTTTGTAAAAGACTGAATTAAATACCAAAATCCTTCGTGACGCAAGGTCCCTTTTGTTGATAAATATCTAAGGTATAAAGATAAATAAGTATATTATTACTGGTCATGAGACAGTCCACTATTATTATTAAACTCGGCTTTTTAGTACTTTTTTTTTTATGTCTCTTTAGTGCTGACTTCTCCTTAATTACGTAGAAGTCAGCCAGGGGTCAGTTGGCAGTTTTTTTGTACTTTGTACTGCTGGCTGGCAGGCAAACTTCTGATCCTCATCCTTACTACGTAGGAGGAGGATTCAGCAGCAGCAGCAGTACTTTTTTTGAGTTAAAAATAAGCATTGTCTATATATCTTTTTTAATAATACTAATACTATATTAATAAGTATCATGGGTTTTGCATTAATCTTTTTAATTTTTATTATTATTAAATATAGGAAGAAATGCGCGAAGGCTATTTTTAATTTATTTTTTAGAGGAATCTTTTTGTATTTTTATTATCAAATATTCAAAGGTCCTATATTAAATTATACTTTAGACTCCTTCGAAGTGTTAAATATATTAAACATTATACTATTTCTAATAATATTTATAATCTTTACCTATGTTGGTAATAAGCTATACGATTTTTGCCTTAAAGCTATATCTAATGTGGTCGGCTGGCTAACTTCTGATCCCCATCTTCCTCCTCATCCTTCGGTGGGGGAGGATACCGCAAATGCAGTGCCCTTTATTAACAAAAGGGGCAAAACCTTTCACTTTTTGCAAGCTAACCCTGGGCCTTTTTTGGGATTAATGGGTTTTTTTCAACCTACGAATAGTAGTATGTCTAGTCTATTTCATGCTACGAGAGCTTATGAATATAAGAAGGAGCGGAGCACTTTGCAATTAGTTCTATCGAAATTGGACATGGATCAACCTCTCGCTAATGGTGATTCCAGATTGGCCAATTTTGAGGGGTATCTTAATGAACTAAATAAAAGACGTATATATGGTGAATTCTGAGCTAACCGGCAATATTATAGAGATGTCGTAATGAATCAGCTCCCTTCTTCAGATAAAATTCTTTCTACTGTTGCTACCGTAGCTAGTACAGCTTCTGGGTTTATTAACTAATAAACTAAAAAAAGGTATCAAAATAAATAATTAAAAAAAAAAGCTCTCCTTCCTGCCTGACTACGCAGCAGGAGGAGAAGTATACTAATAAACTACGAGTAAAATTAAGATAATTTATCGTATTAATAATCAATGCATTTCCACTATGTATTAAGCATGGGTGCTGTGTTTGCAATGTTTAGCGGGTGATATTACTGAATACCTAAAATATTGGGTTTAAATTATGATATCACATTATCAAAAGCTCAATTCTGAATATTATTTATAGGGGTTAAAAAAAAGGGAAGTATTTTTGAAATAGGTAAGAGATTGTATAGTGGATCTTCTAATAGAGGTTCACCTTTCAATTCTGAAGAGTTTGCTATTTTTTTTTATAATTTAAAGGAAGAAAAAAGGGATATATATAGAGAATTAAGAAAAAAATCAGGTGTTTATATGTTTATCAATAATATTAACAAAGAAATTTATATAGGTAGCAGTCTTAATCTAACCAGAAGAATGGCAAGTTATTATTATTATACTAATTCAGATAAAAGTTCTAATATGGTAATAATAAGAGCGATGAAAAAATATGGTTTAGAAAATTTCTCTTTAGGTGTATTAGAATTTTGTAAACAAGATTCTAATCTTTGTCTTAACTTAGAGCAAAAATGGTTAGATCATTATAAACCTAACTATAATGTTTTGAGTGTTGCAGGTAATTCATTTGGTTTCAAACATAACGCCGAAACTATAGTGAAATTAAAAAAAATGCTAAGTAAAGAAAATCACCCTAAATATGGGTATACAACTTCTTCTGAAACCAAAAAAGCTATAAGTGAAGGAATAAGAAATTTCTATTTAAATAATAGTAATCCTAGAAAAGGGTTAAAAGGTAAATTATCTGCACAGTACGGTATAGGAGGTAATTTTGTTTTCTGTTATAGTAAAACTAACGAAGAATTAATTTTCCCTTCTATTAATGCTGCTAAACAACATTTTAAAGTTCGATGAACATATATAAAAAAAAATCTTGATAGCAAACAATGAGTAACTCTTCAAGGTGAAGATTGAATAATACAATCTGTACCTAGACAAAAATAGTATCGTTAGCCCCCCCCAATCTTTCTATATGCTTGAAAATCTTATAAGGCTTAAGTACTCCCCTTATTAGGTATAGTAAAAATCTTAAGTATATCCAGATAATAAGCAGGTAACCAATTTTGGCTATTGCCTCATAGTTGGGAACCCTAGAGACTAAACGAAAGAACGATAGTTTTAAATTAACTATACGTAAGATATAGTCCAAATTTCAATGTTATATCTTAACATTGTCAATGTAATGTTACATTCTTCCCTCAACATTTCTTAGGTCTACAAGGAATTAGGAATAGTTCCCCTTATAACTAATAAATATAAGGTAAAAAGAGGATGAATTTCAAGAAAAACTGATAATTGTCAAGTTAACTTGAAGCGAAGCTTATTTTTATAGTTTATTAATATATTTAATAAGAACGTTCAACGACTAGAAGGAAATTATTTATGATAATAACCTTCCACGAGTATTCTCCGTTAATTAACTTTAAATTTGTGCTCGCTAGCTGACTTCTGACTTCGTAGTAGTCAGCAGCCAGAAGGTGACATAATAGTTTAAAGTAAGACGATGACATAGTCTGAACCCGTGTGCAAACATGGGATTAAAGGGTAAATCCTTTAAAGTAACATAATTGGCCTAGAAGAATAAGTGATTACCCAGATGCTTTTGCTGGTTGAAATTTAATAAGTAGTTTTGGGTCTATAATAAGTGTGGTAGCCGCAGGTTTATTCCTATATATTGTATATATACAATTAACTGAAGGTGAATACGCAGGAAGACATCCTTGATTAAACCCTCAATTCTATACAGATACTCTACAAGCTCTTTTAAATAGAAGCTATCCTAGTTTAGAGTGAGCTTTAAGTAGTCCACCTAAACCTCATGCGTTTGTAAGCCTTCCTCTACAATCAAATATACTAAGACGTGTTTTTGGTCTTTAGAGGAGAGCTACAGACGCAGGGTGGTGTGGGTGCTACGAAGTCAGCACCAACCAAAGTAAAAAAGAACTTAACTTTTTTACCTTTTCTGTGCTACTTACGAAGTTAGTCTGCAGCACTTCTCTTTTAAATAAAAGTTCTCAAGATTTATTATTAATTAGTGCGCTTCCTCATCCTTACTACGTAGGAGGAGGAGAAGTCGCACCCATTCATCTTTAACTACAATAAGATAGGTCGGGCTTTAACTTGAATTGTCATAGGTATAATATTAAATGATATAAAAGGAGCTCCTTTTTATGAATAGGGTGAAGTCAGCACCAAATTAGTTTTTAGGTTGGTTCTATGCTTTTAAGAGGGACGCCTCTTGATCTTAAGATTCCTTTTCTTTTAAGGAGTCTAAGACTTTTATTCTTAGTTTAAGCTATATTATGTTAATAAAAATTATCATATTTCCATATGATACGGTAGAGGGGAAGGTACTGGGTTTAATTCCCCTCTACTGTGGTCTATTAGCTCAAAGGTAGAGCAGAATATTTTTTTATATTCCGATTTTAGTTCGAATCTAGGATGGGCCTTGTTATCTAAGAAGGGGGTGTCAGTAGTTTTTAACTACTGTTAGATAATGTATTACATCCGTAGCATGTATCATTAATCGTACTAAGGCTCCGCAGTAAATAGAATAATTTAGTTATGAGTATTTCTCCTCCTACGTATTCAGGAAGGAGTACTGCGTAGTCCATATCTCAAAAAATAATTTAATCTTTGCGTTGCTGCTGCTCCTGCTTACGAAGTTAGGAGCGGAGCTACTACTATGAAATAAAGGCAGTACGAGCTTCGCTCCGTAAGCCAGCCTACTTAAAAAACAATTATAAATATTACATATTGCGCTACTGGCTGGCATACTTCGTCAGCAGCAGTAGTGAAATTTTTATTTGGACAGGGAGCTTTGCACCCGACACAATAAATTATGCTAGAGCAAGCAATGCTACTTACGAAGTTAGTCAGCACCAAAAAACATTATTAACCTTTAGGTTTTAAGGAGTAATTCATAAAGGTATTATATTAATTAATTTGTCTATATAAAAACACTATTATTTCAGTACTTCGTAGTACTAACTATAAATACAATAATTTAGTTATATTAGTTTTTATTTACTTATACTTACCATCTAGCTTTATAATAAGTATCCCTTTATTAAAATTAATCGTAAAAAATTTTGTTATTTATCTCATATTTATTATAAATTTAATTTATTATGTATTATTATATTACTTTAACTAATATTATTGAAGTTGTTTTAGTATTGGTACCTGCTTTATTAGCTGTAGCTTATGTAACAGTCGCCGAAAGAAAAACTATGGCAAGTATGCAAAGAAGATTAGGTCCTAATGTTGTAGGATATTATGGTTTATTACAAGCATTTGCTGATGCTTTAAAACTTTTACTAAAAGAATATGTAGCTCCATCACAAGCTAACATAGTATTATTCTTTTTAGGGCCAGTTATAACCTTAATTTTTGCTCTTATAGGTTATGCAGTTATACCTTATGGGCCAGGATTAGCTATTAGTGATTTTAATCTAGGGATATTCTATATGTTAGCTGTATCTTCTTTAGCTACATATGGTATACTATTAGCCGGATGGAGTGCTAACAGTAAATATGCCTTTTTAGGTTCTTTAAGAAGTACTGCACAATTAATCAGTTATGAATTAATTTTAAGTTCTGCCATACTTTTAGTAATTATGTTAACAGGTAGTTTAAACCTTACTGTAAATATTGAATGTCAAAGAGCTGTTTGATTTGTATTACCTTTATTACCTATATTTATTATCTTTTTTATAGGATCAATAGCCGAAACTAATAGAGCTCCTTTCGATTTAGCTGAGGCTACTAATATGATTTGGTCTCATTAAAGATCACAAATTGCTGGAAACTCCTTTAAGAATAGGGCAATCAGCAGGGAAGTTAACATATAATGTTAAAACCTTCAGAGACTAGACGTGATCATTTAATATAAGTATTTATATTAGATAAGGTATAGTCCAAATTTGTATGTAAATACAAAAAGATAAAAAAAAATGAAATCATATATAAATATGAACTCTACCGTTACTACCTTAGGTGCGAACTATTTAGTTCATACAGGTTATCTTAATATGATATCTAAATTAAAAGTTTGTACAGTAGCTAGTTATAGATATTATTCTACTTCAAAGTTAGACTCACAATCATCTGATTTACCTCCTGTTCCTATTTTAACTATTAATAATCTAGATAATAAAGATTGTATTAAATCTTCTAGAATATTATTAAAAGACAAAGGAGGTATTTACTCTTTTATTAATACAGTGAATGGTAAGGGATATATAGGAAGTGCCAAAGATTTTTATTTAAGACTTAATGAACATTTGGAGAATAAAAAGTCTAATATTGCTTTACAAAAAGCATTTAATAAATATGGGTTAGATCAATTTAAATTTTGTATATATGAATATTTCACATACCAAAGTAAAATTATAAGTTACAAAGCTTTAACTGACCTAGAGACTAGTTATATTAACAGATTTAATTTTGATAATCTTTACAATTTTAAAGCTATAGCTACAAGTTCTTTAGGTTATAAACATACAGAAGAAGCAAGATTAAAGATGGTTGGTTATTATAAAGATAAAAATAATCATCCTATGTTTGGTAAAACTCATACTGAAGAAGCACTAGGTTTAATTAGCAAACCAGGTGAATTAAATCCTATGTTTGGCAAAAAACATAGTGAAGCCTCTAAGGCATCTATGAGTGAAAAAAAGAATAAATATCCTTTAGGTGTAGGTATTTATGATTTAAATGACAAGCTGATTTTAAAGTTTAATAATAATGTAGAGCTAGCTAAACATTTAGATATTTCTAAGGTTACAGTAGGTAAGTATTTAAATTCGGGTCTTGTATATAATAAAACTTATCGGTTTAAACCTATACAAGATTAGATATGGTTGTTTTATTTTTTGGAATCAGAGTTAGTTAGTGGTTTTATGACAGAACATGCTGCAGTGGTCTTTGTCTTCTTTTTTTTAGCCGAATATGGAAGTATAGTATTAATGTGTATACTTACAAGTATATTGTTCATAGGGGGTTATTTATTAATGGATAATTTAGATATTTTTAATATTACTTATTTTATTTACTCTCATATATTTTATATAGATTATCTTGTTTATTGAGGATCTTATATCGAAAATTGTTTTAATGATCCTATTTTAGAAGGATTACTATCTGGATTATATTTAGGATTCAAAAGTTGTGTAATGATATTTGTTTTTATTTGAGCAAGAGCTTCTTTCCCTAGAATACGATTTGATCAATTAATGGCTTTCTGTTGAACTGTTTTATTGCCTATAGTATTTGCTTTTATAATATTCATACCTTGTGTTTTATTTAGCTATAATGTATTTTCACTAAATATTAATTTATTCTAAGCTTAAAGTCTTAGACTTGTAATAAAACCTTTTATTTACCCTTCGAAGTACCACACTTCTGTCCTTACTTCGTAGGAGAAGTACTCCATATCCTGATCCTAGGATCAGGATCAGAAGTCAGCCACACTTCGTAGTGCTTACGTGCGAAGCTCGTACTGCCTTTATTTCGTAGTAGTAGCTCCGCTACTAACTTCGTAAGTCAGGCAGGAAGAAGCACAAAAAAAAAGGATAAAGATAATAAATAAATGTAAATATTTTCACGAAATTTTTTTTGTGATGTGATTTTTCTTTTTCCTCTAAGGGAATGTATTAGGTAAAATTTAGCGTGTTTTTATATACTTTGTTAATGATTCCTATAATAGGAATATTTTTAATATCCGGTACACATTATTATGAGACTGCTCCTGGTTTAAATCAGAACCAAAGTACTAATTACAAAAAAATAGCTTTTATAGCTTCTATATTAAATTTAATTGTATCATTAATAATATATATATTATTTGATTTTAGTAATAACCAATTTCAATTTATACAAGAACATTATGATTTAAGCTTTTATGACATATATTTAGGTGTTGATGGTATTTCAATTTATTTTGTTTTATTAACTACAATAATAATGCCTATAGCTTTAATGTCTAATTGAAATTCCATAAATATAAATGTAAAATCATATTTAATAATAATGTTATTATTAGAAACTTTATTATTAGCTGTTTTTTTAGTATTAGATATATTATTATTTTATATCTTTTTCGAAAGTATACTACCTCCCTTATTTATACTTATAGGTTTATTCGGGTCAAGTAATAAAGTAAGAGCTAGTTTTTATATTTTTTTATATACATTATGAGGATCATTATTTTTACTATTGTCTATTTTAACTATGTCTTCTATAATGGGAACTACATATTTTGATGCTTTATTAAAAAGTAATTTTGACTATACTACTCAAATATTTTTATTTTGTGGTATATTTATAGCTTTTGCGGTAAAAACTCCAACTATATTCTTAAATAACTGATTATTGAAAGCTCATGTGGAATCACCTTTAGGTGGTAGTATTATATTAGCAGGGATTGTTTTAAAATTAAGTTTATATGGAATATTTAGATTAATTTTACCTATATTACCTAAAGCTTCTTTGAATTATACTTATATAATTTTTATTATAGGTGTAATTACTATAATATATGCTAGTTTTAGTACATTAAGAACGACAGATATAAAAGAACTTATAGCATATAGTTCAGTATCTCATGCTGCAGTATATTTAATAGGAGTATTTAGTAATACAATACAAGGAATTGAAGGGGGGATACTTTTAGGTTTAGGACATGGATTTGTTTCTAGTGGTCTATTTATATGTGCAGGAGGTATATTATATGATAGAACGGGTACTAGATTAATTAGCTATTATAAAGGTATAGCTCAGTTAATGCCTCTATTCTCTATACTTTTCTTTATTTTATGTTTAGGTAATTGTGGTGCACCTTTAACTTTAAACTTTGTTGGAGAATTTATGTCTATTTATGGAGTATTCGAAAGATTACCTTTATTAGGTTTATTTTCTAGTTTTTCTATTATATTATCTGCAGCATATACAATGTATATGTTTAATAGAATATCATTTGGAGGTTCTTTTAGTCAATTTTTTAAAGAAAATATTAGTGATATTACCAAAAGAGAATTCTTTTTATTAATAACTCTAGTTTTATTTACAGTTATATTTGGAATATATCCATCTTTTATCTTGGATGGATTACATTATTCTGTATCAAGTTTATTATATATGATTTAAGGCTACGCATAAATATTTATTACCTTAAGAGTAGAGATATAGATGTGTGTTGTGACCTCCCTAGTTTGAGGGTGGTAATGAGAAGGGTACCTAAAAATATTGCCCTCTCTTAAATAGGACTGTTACTACGAAGTGAGAGAACGGTTTTTTTGTAGTATTAACTTTCGTAGTTTTTTTGTACTTTTTTAAGTATAAGACTTATATATATAAAGCATGTTAGTTTAATTGGTAAAACATAGTACTACGGGCACTATGACTATAAGTTCGAGTCTTATACATGCTAGTGTGTGCTAATTTTAAATCCGACGGTAAAAACCCGGATCTAAAAATAGCCATAGCTAACCCAGAAATTGTAGAATGGTTAGTAATATTTACTCTATATTTTTTTTTAATGTAATATCACTCAATGCGTAGCCTTAAAACAATTTGGTGTAAACAAACTAAATCTTTTGTTAAATACGAAATAGTTTCAACTCTTATAGACCATGTTGAACTCGAGCACATATTATTTTTAATTTCATTATATATTTCTATAGTAATTCTCTCTGTGCCTGCTTCATAGAATTTAAACTCGGGAATATCTCCTATATAATTAAGATTATTCGCATTAACAAATGTATATGGAAAGTGACCTTTTGGTGTCTCAACACCAAAAGATTTACCTAATCTATCCAAAGAAGAAGGTAATATGCAAAAAGAATCTTTAAAATATAACTTGGGTTTAACCTTACCAATCTTAGTTCTACTAGTTATACTAATAGAAATAATATTAAGTTCTTTGGATATTATATTACAAGGATCAAAATGCAAGTGAAAAATCTTATGTAAAAATATAAAATCAAACCTTGCAAAATTATGGCAATATACCGTGTATTTGTGATACTTAGGAACTAACATGTCTTGTAAACACTTTAAAAGCATAGCCTCAGAATCTTCAAAATCTGTTAGATAGTAAGTATAGGTATTAAATCCATCATAAAATCCACAAGTGTGGGGGGGATAAGGATTTGATACAAAAAAAACACCAAACAACAACCTTATAGAGGATAAATTCAAACCATGATAAATCTTCGATTTTGAATCGGTTTGAATTTATTCTCAAGGAGGTATTGCCCTCTACCACAACAACACTATGTGTTGTTGATATAAAACACCACAACCGTGGTGTTGCAATAATATAAATAGACTTATTAAAGATTTTTATAACAATCTATTTCAATTGTAGAGGGTAGGCTGATTCTTAAAATACGGGTGACAAAACTATACCACATTGTTATTATATAAGTCCCTAGTATATAGTAAAAAGTATAAGGTTACGGCGAGTAATGGGGAGAATCTGGCTAGTTGTTTAACAATTTAATAACTTCGTTATTACTACGAAGACGAAGTATGTATTAAATATATTGCTGAACAAAAAAGTCGTCTACTGAAATGCCGATTATTCATTACCGTGAGGTTTTGAAATCTACGCCCGATTGGGGGACTAGTGGCTTATTGTTTCATTCCACCCCCAATAACTTATAGGATTAGGGTGTCTTTATAAAATTAAATGTAGTTTTATTACAAGGCTATAACGTGAAAGTAAACATTATATTATTAAAAAAAAAACTAAATATGCAAAACTTTTATTTCCTTAAAAAACGTACGATTATTGCTGCACATAGATTTTTGTCCACGAATGGTGTAAATTTAACACGCTCCGCTGGAGTCAAAAATAATATGACTAACGCCCCTATTAATAAATTGTCCACTGATCCTAATATGAGTACTGAGACTATTAATAACAAGAGTAACGAGCCTATTAATAACAAGAGTAATGAGCCTTCTAGTACAGACCCTATAAATAATAAAAAAAAGAGTAATAACCATATTCTTAAAAAGAGTATACACCCTGGTAAGAAAAAGAGTGCGCTGGCTACGCAGAAGTGCCCTCTTAATAAAAAGAGTAAAAAACATAATAATATTTGTATAGACCCTAATAAATTAACTGATAAATATACTTATTTAGGTGATTTTGCAACTGCTAACCCCGATATTAATTTTGGATAATACTGATTTTATTAGATTAAATCCTATTGGAGATGTTGATAACTCTTATGATTACACAGAAGTTAGTTTAATGAAAATTGGTGCTGATAATTATACAGAAATTGACAACTTAATTAAAAACCTAGATCCTTTATTTACATATGCCTTAATATTTTTAATTAGAGTAAGAGATACAGGTGAAGTTGTTACATTAGATAGACATAGATTAGTAAATAACACAACTCCAACACTTCCAATTGTAAAACGTATTTATAACAGAATAGATGCTCTTGGTGCAAGGTATAATTTTCAATCATACGATCGTCTTATATTAAAAGTAAGAAAGCTTATATTTAAAGTTGGTGATAGTAGTAGCTCCGCTACCGCTACCGCTAATAATAATAATAATAATGTAACTAAAAATGTTAATCTCGATTCATCTCTTGATATTAACATTACAAAAATTAAAAAATGAAGCTTTATTCCTAAAACTATGGATCATACACAGTATGGTAAACTAGAATTACAAGATGGAAATAAATTTACTTATATAAATAAAAAGTGTTTAATTGAAGTTGATGTCAAAGAAGAAGGAATTTATCATATTTTGAAAATAATGTCTCTGGACACTAGTAGTAGCTCCGCTACCGCTACTAGTGATATTATTACTATTATCGAAGATCTTAAAAACACTGAGGAAGGTGGAGAAGGTTTTATAAGATATTATAATGAATCGGATATTTATGTGGAATACAACAAATATGGAATTGTGTATATAGAACCACTTTTTTAATAGTTCCATTTTTACCCGGAACTTTTATAATAACTTTTTTGATAAAATATATTTACATTTATTTTCATCAAAAACTAGAGTTTTACGTTTTTAAAGGATTTAGGTTTTTTTTCTCTACTAAAGAAATGTTGTTTAAAAGATGTAGGGGTAAAACTAGTAGTTAGTATAATTGGTTATAAAGATAATCTAGATTTACCATTATTTTTATCTATAATCTTAGTAGCTCTAGTCTCAATGTCAATTGTTAATATTTTGGGATTATCAAAATCAATTACATCCTTTTTAGCCAATCTAGTAATAAACCCAGTTTCAAGTTCTTCTGAGTAGTGTATAAGAACCCCTGAATCGAAAATATAAATTTTACTTTTATCATTTTCAACTATGGTTCTTTTAAAACTAGATAAATTATTTATATCTATTTTCTCATCTAAAATGGTAAAAATAGATACATTATTTAATAATACATTTATTATATTATGATTATTGTGGTGCTACTTACGAAGTTAGTCAGCACTCAATAATAAATGATAGTGTTGAATTACTTTTATCCTTCGAGTTTGGATTTTTAACATTTTGATATGAAACAGCATTTTTACCTTCATTTAAAAAGTTAACTGATGGTCATTTACTTATATCCATAGTACTCGGAATTGAATATCCACGTAACTCCATTTTAGCTAATGGATTCTTTTTGGCTTTATGTAAATTAGATGCTACAATCTCCTTCGGTTTAACTGGATTATATATAGTTTTTGCTACATTCTCCAATGGTTTGAAGCTAAACATAACATTACCAAGAACTACTAAACCATCCTGATTATAAACATCCTTAATAGATTTATTATCATCTAGATGTTTAACAACAATAATATATTTTTTATTGTCTGCTTCCTCTGATGAAGGGCTATATAAGTAAAAGCTAGTAGAACTAGGAAAAGGTGTATATTTTAGATTACTTTCTTTACATGTATTTTCAATATTAGTAATAAAATCTAAATTATTTATTTTTAATGATGAAACAAACCCTTTATTATCGGTTTCAAAATCTAATTTTTTACCATAATATCCTTCTTTATTAGTTAATGCTTCCTGCCTGACTAACTTCGTAAGTAGGAGGAGAAGCAGCCGTAAAAGTTTTTCATTAAATTCTGACTTTGTTTGTTTAAGGCTTCGCATCACAAGATTTTTATCTAGTTGAACCTTATTAATATTTTTAATAGCTAATTCAGGCAAAATATTATTTTGAACAAAATAAACCTGAATTATATTAATTCCTATAGCATTATATTCACACATATACATCTCTATTCGTTCATGTAAATTGTCATATCATTTCTTTAAAATAATTTCAAGAGTTTTATCATCATGATAAGTAATACCAAATTGTTTACTAAATACCATAAAATAACCTGTAAATCCCAAAACACTTTCGTATTCTGCTTTAACTAACACACTATAAGTGTTATTCATAATTAAATTCATTTTAAAATTTTCAAGGAATGTTTTAAAAGATAAACCGTTATAATAAAGAAAGAAGTAATTAATATTCTTATTATTCTTTTTAGATCATTGACTAACTTTTCTTTTCTTCTTTTTTTTCACCTCATCGAGATTCGCTAATTTAGATCATCGACTAACTTTTATTTTATTTTTTTTCTCCTCCTCGAGATTCGCTAACTTACTTTGAGTAGCAATATAAGAGCGATCAATTATGAGGTCAAAATCGAAATGGTGATTCTCATCTCATAGGGAAGCTTTTTTTTTTTTTTTTTTTTTTTTTTTTTTTTTTTTTAGTGTTAAACAGTACCAGTATTCTGAGGTCCGGTAGAGACATAACAATGTATCTATGTTATTGTCAAATGCCTTATAAATCGAGTCTAGAAATAACGCAAGTTGATCGACAAACTTTATGCTAAGACCACAGTAATTTAGGCTGCTTCCATACCCGGAGGTGTAGAGAGAACCAGTTTTGTGCTACTTACGAAGTTAGTAGCGGAGCTACTACTATGAAATAAAGCACCACACCCTAATGAGGAGATAAGTAATGTTTATTAATAAGACAGTACCTATCCCCTCACTAATAAGAAAAAGGCCGAAAGGCCACAATGTAACAAAAGTAGTTAACTTCTTTGTATGGTGTGTATTTCATAGGAGCCAGCGCAAGCTTTTACAAAAGAGTAATCACTTTTAAAATTAGCTCTAGTATGAAAATTTGTAGCCTATAAACCGAGGACTAATATGTGGGTCATACCCGGAGGTGTATATACAGAAGTGTGGGTGGATTCAGGGTTTTTGGTCTATTAGCTCAAAGGTAGAGCAGAATACTTCTAATATTCCGATTTTAGTTCGAATCTAGGATGGGCCTTTCTATATAAGAGTTATTTAAGGGGGTACTACGAAGTACCTCTTAAATACAGCCTGCCTAGATAAAATAAACGCCATCTTATAAAGACAGCGTCTTATTACCGCACAATTTCTTGTGCTGCATGCTAGCTGACGAAGTATGCTGCATGCTAGCCTATTGTGTGGTATGATAAAAATTTCATTATATTCTTGCTGCTGTACTACTAATCCTCCGGATACAGAAGAGGAACTTTGTAAGCCAGCTTAAAAAAAAATTAAGCGGTGGATCATAATCACCTGTTAAAAATACCATCTTATCTACATCGTCTTCTCTAATTTATTAGCAGCCCTCTCTACGAAGTCAGGATATCCTAGGACCAGATCCTTAGGATATCCTGGCCCTACGAAGTGAAGGCGTAGTATTTCATAGGAGCCAGAAATTTATTGCTGGCAGGCTGGCTGGCTGACTTCTCCTCCTACTTACGAAGTTAGTAGCGGAGCTACTACTATGAAATAAAGGCAGTACTTCTGTGTATACACCTCCGGATAAAGCAGCAGCAATAAATACAAAAATATGATATTTATTATTATAAAGTATGTTAGTTTAATTGGTAAAACATAGTACTACGGGCACTATGACTATAAGTTCGAGTCTTATATATGCTGTGTCAAAGATAAAGTAATTTAATCTTTGACCGATCTTAGTATCATACTGTTATTAAATTAACCTTCAGACTTCCCCACTTATTCTATATAGTCTCTGGTTAATTTAATCCAAATATTTTTAATGCCTCAATTAGTACCTTTTTATTTTGTAAATGAAATAACTTTCGCTTTTAGCATAATAGCTATAACAGTTTATCTGTTATCAAAATATATTTTACCTAGATTTGTACGTTTATTTTTATCTCGTACTTTTATTTCTAAACTATTTTAAAGAATGAAATAAAAGGCAGTACGAGCTTCGCACCGTAAGGATGCCTTTTATTTAAGTTTCTTTTACTTGGTGTTTTATCTATTTTTTAAGAATAATAAATTAGAGTTATACTTCGTACTCCCTAAAGATTTATTAAATTTAAATATGACTACGGTGCGAAGCTCGTCCTGCACACTACACTTCGTAGTAGCCTACGAATAATCTTGTGCTGCTGACTAACTTCGTAAGTAGCACTGCCTGACTTCGTAAGTAGGAGGAGCTTCGCACCGTAAGGGTGAGGAAACTATATGAAATATAGGCCTTTTTAAGTCTTATAATTATAGCTTAGAGTACAAAAATGAGTACTTTAAGCCAAGATATATTCTTACAATCATGAACTGTTATACTTAGTCCCTTGAGCCAATTTGAAATAAACGATTTGTTAAGTTTAGATTTACCTATGATATGAAATTTACATATCTCTATTACTAATATAGGGTTTTTTTTAACAATAGGAGCTCTTTTTATATTAGTTATAAATCTTTTAAGCACAAATACAAATAAGATAATAAATAATAATTGATCTATAAGTCAAGAATCTTTATATGCAACAATTCATAGCATAGTATCTAACCAGATTAATGAAAAAAAAGGACAACAATACTTCCCTTTTATTTATACTTTATTTATTTTTATTTTAATAAATAATTTAATTGGAATGATTCCTTATAGCTTTGCATCTACAAGCCATTTTGTATTAACATTTGCTCTTAGTTTCACTATAGTGTTAGGTGCAACTATATTAGGATTCCAAAAACATGGGTTAGAATTTTTTTCTTTATTAGTTCCAGCAGGTTGTCCTCTTGCCTTATTACCATTATTAGTTTTAATTGAATTCATTTCATACTTAGCAAGGAATATTTCTCTAGGATTAAGACTAGCCGCTAACATAAACTAATAGGGAGTAGGCTCCCCTATTTAACGTGTTTAAGAACCAAATTCCGGGGAAGCCCTAAAGCTCTAATAACTAAGCTATTAATCGAAAGATTTTTAGTGGCCCAGTTAATCACTCGGGGTATAGTAATATCATTAGAGATTCTAGTAATAGGAATGGGTGATCGCGGATCTAAGTCAGATATAAATATCTGTAAAAGAGCAACGAGTAGACGGTTCTTCAGAATATCATGTATAATTTTGTAAGGTGTACTCTAGTCGCCGGGAAATCCGGTTCTTGGAAGAAATTAAGTAAATCAAGATTAAAGATACCACAATAGCCTATCCTTGTAATATTAAACCAGTAATTTCATAGGAGTGCATGCATACTTCGTCAGCTAGCCTTAAAAATACCTTTAAAGAAAGGAGAAGTTGACGCTTTTATCTGAAGCTCTGCGGAGTAGCTCCGCTACTAAAAGTATTAAAATTGAAGTAACTGATATAGAAACTAATTCTTCTACTGTATATACTGCTATTAGAGCTGCAGCTCGTGCTTTAGGTATAGATAAAAGATATATCGAGAATTATATTAATTTAAGGCTTAGTATTTCATAGGAGGCTAGCACAAGATAAACCGGTTTTAGGTAAATATACTTTTAAATTAGTTAACCGCTATCCTGACTTCGTAGGATACAGCGACTGATATTAGTACTAATCCTGTAGTAAATACTCAAAAAACTTCTAAGAAATTAAAAGTAACTAAGGCAGCGCTTGAATTACAAAAGGTAACAATATATCCTTCTATAGGTGCAGCTGCTAGAGAATTAGCTTTACGTCAGGCTAGTATATCTTTTATTTATTATGGTCTGCACTACGGAGTACTTCGTAGAAGCCTATTTTATTTTTCGGCTATGCAGGAAACAAGGGTGAAATTGTGTGACGATTATCTGGTCATATGTTATTGAACATTTTAGCAGGGTTTACTTATAATATTATGACAAGCGGAGTTATATTCTTCTTATTAGGTCTAATACCTTTAGCATTTATTATAGCTTTCTCTGGTTTAGAGTTAGGGATTGCCTTTATACAAGCTCAAGTTTTTGTAGTGTTAACTAGTGGGTATATTAAAGACGCACTTGATTTACATTAGTTTATAGTTGCTATTATAAGATTAAGAGGAAGATATTAAAAGTAAAAAAAACTAATGATGCGAAGCCTTAAAAATTTAATAATAAAAAACATGTCGGCTGCTAATGAAATTAAGCGGCTGCTGCTTTATCCGGAGGTGTATACACAGAAGTCCAGCAGTAGCTCCGCTATAAACATAATTAAGTGTTATATTAAACTTTTGGTTAGGCAGAGCCAAAGCGTGTTAAAAAATATAAAAAATCTAGATATAATAATTATATATTACTATATATGTGAACCTGAAAAGATTATAAGGTATTCATTATATATTTGATTTATAATGGTTAATATTTTATTACCAATATTTTTTAGCATATTCACAGTCTGCGAAGCACCCCAAGCTTATCCGGATCTTTTGAATATTACCGATCCAAGTAAAGAAGTGGTACAAGAAAGCGGAGAAGCCGGGAATATTCAGTCTAAAGGCGAAGTCAAGGATGGTAGTAGCGAAGCTACTGATGTTAATAACAACTATAAGGAAACTCAAATTCTTCAAAATGAGTCTTTTTTAAGAAAAGTTCATCAAACATTATTTGATGCAAATAATAATAAACATTCTTATCCTAATAATAGTAAGGCTACTACATTACCTTCTTCTATACCAACTTATGGTAAAAATTTAGTTTATCATAAACCCTCAGATTTACTTGGAAGAAGAAATCTTCCTAATATGTCTATTAGTATAGGTAATAAAATGGATATGACTGCTATAAGTAGTCAAACAGGTATTAATATGCCGGCACTTCATGTTTTAAGAGATTTCTTGAATAATGCGGAGACTAGTGTAAAATTATACGAGACACAACTTATAAAATTTCAAGACAATGTGTCTTGTATAAATAAAGGTACAGAACCCTTTTATCCAAATGAGGCTAAACCTTTATTAGAATCTTATATTAAAACTATACCTGAGTTAATAACTGAACAAAAAAGATTGGCTAATTCTTTAATAGATGAAATTCAAAAAAAGGATCCTTCTTTTAATAAACCTAAATATAAGGTAGATTAGCTTAATCTTAAATAGTTAGCAGTGACTTAGTTATATTTCGTATAATAATTATATATAAAAGTCTTAGGCTTTTATATATAAAGCATGTTAGTTTAATTGGTAAAACGTGGTGTTTCGGCCATTATGACTATAAGTTCGAGTCTTATACATGCTGTGTCTACTTCGTAAGCCAGCCAGCTAATAAATTACGCGGTGGTTGGTATTTGGTGATTATTAAGGAAAGTCTAGTGTTTTTAAATATATATAAATAAAAATTTAAGTTTTTTATAGAAAAAAAAAATAAAGAATAAATAATTAAATATTAAATAATAAACTTACTTTAATTTATGGACTTGCAAGCTAAAAAAAACTTTTATTAGAAATAAATTAGTAGCTTCGCTATAGGTATAAATTTATACTTCTTCTATAGTAATATAGAATTATATATTATTATAACTGAACCTACCTTAGGGTAATCCCAAAGAATCCAAAAGCTAGCTAATAAATAATTAGCTAGCAAGATAGCAGGATTGGATTTCTTGCTAGCTAATGACAAAAATTAAGCGGTAAACATAGTTCTTGTTTATTTCATATTGATAATCATATTAATAAATTATGCTTACCGGTGCTAATGACAAAAATTTACCGCTTAATTTATTAGCGAGTGAAATTGAACGGGACAATCCTGTAAATAAGATCATACCGTACAAAGGGTATGTAGAGTATTTATAGATATTTTATAAATGAATATTTAAAGGCACCAAACGAGAAGTTCCTGGCATACTACAGACGTAGTATGCCAGCCAGCCAGCTAATAAAAGTAATAAAGTCTAAGACTTTTATTATTATTATAATGCTACTTACGAAGTTAGTAGCGGAGCTACTGCTATGAAATAAAGCACTAATACTTTTATTGTTATTATTATTAGTGCTTGCACTAATCCTCCGGATACAGAAGAGTTTTTATTACAATTTGTAATATACTATATTATATATAGTATAAAATTAATTTTTTTTTAGAGGCTACTTCGTACTTCTGCAGTACTACTAATCCTCCGGATACAGAAGAGGAACTTCTTCGTAGAAGTCAGGAAGGAGGCTTCCATCCTCATCCTACGTAGTAAGGATGAGGATGCCAGCACAAGAATTAATTAATCTAATATTAATTAGAGATATAATTGTATATACATTATTATTAAAAATAAAAACTTTATTATTTCTGATCCTAATCCTCCATATCCTACGAAGTCAGGATCAGTATACACAGGATTAGGATTAGGATATGCTGCGCTAGCCTCCTATGAAATATAGCGGAGGCATACGAAGTAGCGAGTAATAAATTTATTAGTAATATAGTAGAAAAACTCGAAGAGTAGTAGCTTCGCTACCGCAATAATTTTAATTAAAAGTCTGCTGGCTGGCTGGCTGCGAAGCATGCATGCATGCATGCATGCAGGCATGCTCCTACTCCTCCTTACGAAGTTAGGCAGGCAGTGCTGCTGACTAACTTCGTAAGTAGCACTATGAAATAACGCCTATCGATTTTTTGGCATTATATCAAAACTATATATGGTATAATTTACCGTATTTAGTAAAAAAAAAAAAAAAAAAAAAAATAATTTTTTTTTTTTTTTTTTTTTTTTATTTTTTATATTATATA
>Ga0233369_1000019_pt1 | contig 91325 bp, 94 predicted proteins | sample ElkDunMinimDraft_26_FD_191537 | JGI IMG/M metagenome (GOLD analysis project Ga0233369, IMG submission 191537) | Fecal eukaryotic communites from dung pellets of Tule Elk in California, USA - Elk Dung D16 | ecosystem: Host-associated > Mammals > Digestive system > Large intestine > Fecal | place... | reverse complement strand
TGTAAAATCTTTCGCTGTAATATTTTCAATTACCGAATTCTCATCATTCACATCCAATAGAACACCATTTTTTTCAAAACAGTAGATCAAAGATGTTTCGTAATGATCTGACATCGCTGTAGACAACGCTGCCGCAATGGTATCGGCATTCGTATTTAACAATTGCCCTGATCCATTATGTGTGATAGCTGAAAAAATTGGTGTAAATCCAGCATCCAAAAACTTTTTAATCGCTAAAGAATTCACTGAATCTGCTAATATATCACCCGCAAAACCATAATCAATTTCCTTAACAGGACGTTTTACAGCTTTGATAACATTACCATCCGCTCCACTTAATCCAATTGCATCACATTTATATTTTTGTAGCGTAGCCACAATATTCTTGTTGGTAAGACCCGCATACACCATCGTCACGACATCCAACATATCTTTGTCCGTAATGCGACGACCTTCCACCATCTGTGCCTCGAGTCCCAATTTTGTCGCCAAACGCGTAGCTATCTTTCCTCCTCCATGCACCAATACCTTTTTTCCAGGTATGGAAGCGAATTTCTCCAAGAAAGTTTCTAATTGAATATCATCATCAATTACATTTCCACCGATCTTAATAATATTCAATGTACTATTCGACATATTTTCTGCTTATTTATTTAGACTTTCTAATAATCTTTTCAATACAACTTGTGCCGCCCAAACACGGTTGCTTGCTTCTTTAATGACTAATGAATTTGGACCATCCAATATTTCAGATGATAATTCTAAATCACGACGTACCGGAAGACAGTGCATCACTTTGGCATCATTCGTCAATGTCAACTTTTGATTATCTAACATCCAATTTTCAGACACTGGATACACTTGACCGTACTCTTTGTAAGAAGACCAGTTTTTAACATATACAAAATCAGCACCTGCTAACGCTTCATCCAAATTATTGGTAATAGTCGCTCCCTCAGTAAATTCTTCAGACAGCTCATATCCAGCTGGATGCGCCACCGTAAAATCAACTAAACCTTGCTCCTGCGCTTTGGACATCCATTCTGCGAATGAATTAGGCACAGCTTGAGGCAATGCTTTAATGTGTGGCGCCCAGGCCAATACAACTTTTGGTTTAGCTACTTTTTTGTGTTCCGTAATCGTGATTAAGTCCGTCAAACTTTGCAATGGGTGACGTGTCGCACTTTCTAAGGATACTACAGGTACGCCACAGAATTTGATAAACTTATTGAATAAATCTTCCGTATAATCCGCTTCTTTATCTTTCAACGAAGGAAACGAACGTAAACCTAAAATGTCGCAGTACTCTCCCATGACAGCAGCAGCTTCACGAATGTGTTCCACTGTTGTGCCATTCATTACCACACCATCTTGAGTTTCTAAAGCCCAACCATCTTTGTCCATGTTCATGACCATCACGTTCATGCCAAGATTTATAGCTGCCTTTTGAGTACTAAGACGCGTACGTAAACTTGGGTTCAAAAATACCAAGCCCAACATTTTATGTTTACCTAATGCCTCATTTGCATTAGGATTTGCTTTTAATTCTAAAGCTTCTTTGACGATAGCATCCAAACTATCAACATCCGCTACTGAAAAGAATTTTTTCATTGATATCGTTATCTATGAATATATATTATTGCGCTTTCAGACGTTCGTCCAAAGCTGTTAAAAATTGATCTGCAATCTCTTTTGTGATATTCAATGCAGGTAAAATACGAATCACATTGGGTTTAGCTTCCCCAGTGAAAATTCTATTTTTTACTAATAAATCTTTCTTCACATTCGCTAACTCCACAGGTAATTCAATACCAATCATCAAGCCACGACCTCTGACCTCTTCTACCTTATCAAACTTTTTTAGTTCTTGGATCAAATATGACCCTACAGAAGCTGCATTTGCTAACAAATTATCTTGTTTGATAATATCCAATACAGCTACCGCTGCTGCACAAGCCAAATGATTGCCACCAAATGTAGTACCTAGTAGTCCGTATGAAGCTTTGAATTTTGGAGCAATAGCAATACCGCCGATTGGGAAACCATTACCCATTCCTTTGGCCATCGAATAAATATCTGCCTCAACACCGGAATAATCGTGCGAGTAAAATTGTCCTGTACGTCCATAACCACACTGTACTGAGTCTGCGATATATACAGATCCGTATTGGTCACACAAGGAACGAATTAGTTTCAAAAATGAAACCGATGCCTCACGAATCCCGCCTACACCTTGAATACCTTCAATAATAACTGCTGCTATTTCATCTCCAAATTCAGCAAAAGCATTTGTTAAAGCATCTTCGTCGTTGAATGGAAGAAATACGACATTGTCTGTTTCATTAACGGGTGCAACAATAGATGGATTGTCCGTAGCCGCTACAGCTAATGACGTACGTCCGTGAAATGCCTTTGTAAAAGCGATTACTTTCTTACGACCAGTATGAAAAGAAGCCAATTTCAATGCATTTTCATTCGCCTCAGCTCCTGAATTACATAAGAATAATGTGTAATCAACTTTACCTGATACCTCGCCTAATCTCTCCGCCAATTGCTGCTGAATAGGAATCTCTATAGAATTTGAATAGAATCCAATATTATTTAATTGTTCCGTGATACGCTGCACAAAATGAGGATGTGTATGTCCAATAGAAATAACAGCGTGACCTCCATATAGGTCAAGATATTCATTACCTTCCGAATCCCAAACAGTTGATCCCTGCGCCTTCACAATGTTTATTGGATTGATCGGGTAAACATTAAATAAATTCATTTTTTATGTCTTTTATGGCAATTTCAATATTAAAATAACATTGCTAGCAAATATACTCAAGTACGAAGAAATTGGGGTACTTTATCTGCTATTTTTACATTATTATATTAAAAAACAATTAATAAGATTGATCTCGATTCTGATATCACATGCCTGATTAGAATGTAATAATATTAAAACAATAGATTTAGGAACAATAAAATATTGATATTTAAATCACTACTTATAAGCAAACTTAAATTAATCATAAATCTATGAAAATCAAAAACATCCTAACTTACCTATTACTTTCTGTATTCTGTTGTGGTCTATATTTTAAAGGAATTAGCCAATCGCGAAACAATCAAGTTATACAAGTGCTTGTGACACCAAATAAAGCAGATTGGACCTATGCGCCGGGTGAAAAAATCAAATTTACAACCACGATAATTAAGAATCATGTGCCAATGAAAAACGTGACTGCTAGTTACACGATTGGACTAGAGAAAATGACAGCCGATCAAAAAGGTACAATCAAAATTGATAAAGAAAACATTGCGGTCGGTAAGCAATTATCTCTTGATACGCCTGGATTTATTCGCTGTGAGGTAAAAGTTAACGTAGACGGTATCGATTACCGAGGAATAGCAACAGCTGCCGTTGCACCAGAAAAAATCAAACCCACACAAAAACTACCGAACGATTTTTCAGCATTTTGGAAATCCGAATTGGAAAAATCAGATAGAATACCATTAGACGTGAAATACACATTATTACCTGAGAAATGTACTGCAAATACAAACGTCTATCACATTAGCTATAGAAATATTGACAACAGTCAAATGTATGGAATACTAACAACACCTAAAAAATCAGGTAAATATCCTGCCATTTTACACGTGCCTGGTGCTGGAATTAGACCGTACAATGGCATGATCGATCAAGCAGAACAAGGCTTTGTAACCTTACAAGTTGGAATCCATGGAATAGCAGTTACGAATGATGTAAGCCTATATAACGATCTTTCAGCAGGGGCACTTCGAGGCTATCCAACCCTAAATTTGGACAATAAAGACAATTACTATTACAAAAGAGTATATATAGGTTGCAGTAGAGCGGTAGATGTGCTTGCTTCATTAGCCGAAGTTGACAATTCAAATATTGTACTTTGGGGAGGTAGTCAAGGAGGAGCTTTGTCTATAACAACTGCCGCACTAAACAAAAAAGTGAAAGGTCTTGTGTCGCTATATCCAGCGTTATGCGATCTGACGGGTTACATGCACAATAGAGCTGGTGGCTGGCCGCATATGTTCACCGCTAATAATCCTTCACAAATCCCAACAAAACAAAAGGTTGAAACTTCAGCTTATTATGACGTTGTTAATTTTTCGAAGATGATTACAGTTCCGGGTTTTTACACTTGGGGATATAACGATGAAACTTGTCCACCGACGTCCTACTATGCGGCATACAACCAAATAAATGCACCGAAAGAGCTTTATTTAATCCAAGAAACTGGACATTGGACATATCCAGAACAGCATACAAAAATGCTAACTTGGGTAAAAGATTTTGTCAAAAAATAGAACTCCTGTATAACATTAAAGCCTATCATCAATGATGATAGGCTTTATTTATAAGATTAAGACTTATAAATTAGTCTTTTTTCTCTTCTGTAGCTGGAGCTTCTTCTGTAGCAGCTGTTTCTTCAGCTTTTACTTCTTCAGTAGCTTCAACAGTTTCAGTAGCTTTTTTCTTAGAAGAACCACGACGACGAGTAGATTTTTTCTCAGCTTGAGCAGTTTTGCCATAAACTTCGTTGTAATCTACAAGCTCGATGAATGCCATCTCAGCGTTGTCACCTAAACGGTTTTCTAATTTAATGATACGAGTGTAACCACCTGGACGTGTAGCAACTTTTTCAGATACTTCACGGAACAAGATAGTAACAGCATCTTTATCTTTTAAGTAAGCGAATACTGTACGACGAGAGTGAGTCGTGTCAGTTTTTGATTTAGTAATCAATGGCTCAACATATTTACGCAAAGCTTTAGCTTTAGCCAAAGTAGTAGTAATACGTTTGTGTTTGATCAATGACGTCGCCATGTTAGCTAACATCGCCTTACGGTGACTGTCAGTGCGGCCTAAGTGATTTACTTTTTTTCCGTGTCTCATTTTAGTTTTTGTTTTTGCGCATACCGTCCTTTTTTGGATTAAGGATCAAAGATAAATGATAAAAGACGAAATCTTTACTCTTTAATCTTTGTTCCAAATTCTCCTTCAGGGGAATTATGCAACAGGTCGCTTAATTATTTAATTATTATTAATCTTCGTCTAATTTAAATTTAGACAAGTTCATTCCGAATGATAAACCTTTCGATTTTACCAACTCTTGAATTTCGCTTAATGATTTTTTACCGAAGTTGCGGAATTTCAACATGTCAGCTACGTCGTAAGTTACTAACTCAGCTAGACTGCGAATATCTGCAGCTTTCAAACAGTTCAATGCACGAACAGAAAGATCTAAATCTACTAATTCTGTTTTCAAGATCTTACGCATGTGTAAGATTTCCTCGTCTACAACTTTAGTTTCTTCTTTAGTTTGAGACTCTAACAACATATTTTCGTCAGAGAACAACATGAAGTGTTGAATTAAGATACGAGCTGCTTCTTTCAAAGCATCTTCTGGGTGAATAGAACCATCTGTAGAGATGTCTAACAACAATTTCTCGTAGTCAGTCTTTTGCTCTACACGGTAGTTTTCAATGGTATATTTCACATTCTTAATCGGAGTGTAGATAGAATCAATAGCGATTACACCTACAGGACCATCAGTCACTTTATTCTCTTCCGCATTTACGTAACCACGACCTTTTGCAACAGACAATTCGACCTCAATAGTTACTGAGCTTTCCATGTTACAGATTACGAAGTCAGGGTTCAAAACAGTAAAGTTGTTCGAAAACTTAGTGATATCACCAGCTTTGAATTGTTCTTGACCATTGATAACTACAAAGATCTTCTCGTTGTCACCTTGCTCACCTGATTTTTTGAAACGTACTTGTTTCAAGTTCAAGATGATTTCAGTTACGTCTTCTGCTACACCTTTGATTGTAGAGAATTCGTGAGAGACACCTGAAAATCTAATCGACGTAATTGCATATCCTTCTAAAGAGGACAATAAAATACGGCGCAAAGCATTACCAATTGTTACACCAAAACCTGGCTCTAATGGACGAAATTCGAAAGTACCATCAAAATCCGTAGATTTCTGCATGATCACTTTATCCGGTCTTTGAAATGCTAAAATTGCCATTTATAATATTTTAATATTTTTTAACAATGTATATCTTAATAGGATATGCATAATCTTATACAGATTATGCATATATCTATTAATTATTATTTAGAGTACAACTCTACGATTAAGTTTTCTTTGATATTCTCAGGGATATCAGCTCTTTCTGGGTAGCTTAAGAATTTACCTGTAAGAGTTTTTGCATCCCACTCTAACCAACCGTATTTGTTGATTGTTCTACCAGCTACTGAAGTAGTGATAGCTTCTAAAGTTTGAGAACGCTCACGTACCGCGATAACATCGCCTGGACGGATGCTATATGATGGAATGTTAACAACTTCGCCGTTAACAGTAATGTGCTTGTGTGAAACTAATTGACGAGCAGCTGAACGTGTAGGAGCAATTCCTAAACGGTAAACAACATTATCCAAACGAGCTTCTAATAATTTCAAGAAGATCTCACCTGTGATACCTTGTTTTGCAGATGCTTTAGCGAATAAGTTAGCGAATTGACGCTCTAATACACCGTAAGTGTATTTCGCTTTTTGTTTTTCTAACAACTGAACAGCATATTCAGATTGTTTACCTCTTCTTTTAGATGGACCGTGTTGTCCAGGAGGATAATTTTTTTTCTCTAACGCTTTATCAGGGCCGAAAATAGGCTCTCTGAATTTACGTGCAATTTTGGACTTAGGTCCTGTATATCTTGCCATTTCTTTCTCTGTTTGAAGTATCAATCAGCCTTTAGCTGACGAATCTTATCTTAAACAATACTATTATTAAACTCTTCTGCGTTTTGGAGGACGACAACCGTTGTGAGGAAGTGGTGTAATATCTTTGATAGTAGTTACATCAATACCTACAGTTTGTAATGTACGGATCGCTGATTCACGACCTGCACCTGGTCCTTTAACGAAAACTTCAACTTTACGTAATCCTAAGTCATGTGCAACTTTACCACAGTCAGAAGCAGCTTGACCTGCAGCATATGGAGTGTTCTTTTTAGAACCTCTAAAGCCCATTTTACCAGCTGATGACCATGAAATAGTTTGACCTGAATTGTTTGTCAAAGTAATAATAATGTTGTTAAAAGTAGCATTGATATGAGCTTGACCTACAGGCTCGATAACAACGATACGTTTTTTAGTAACTTTTTTACTTTTAGCCATTTCTTACTTATTATTTAGTAGCTTTTTTCTTGTTTGCAACTGTCTTACGTTTACCTTTACGTGTACGTGTGTTGTTTTTAGTACGTTGACCACGAACTGGTAAATGTTTACGGTGACGTAGGCCACGGTAACAACCAATATCCATCAAACGTTTGATGTTCAATTGAACCTCTGAACGCAAAGCACCTTCTACTTTAATCTCATCATTGATGATAGTACGAATAGCTGCTAATTGATCATCGTTCCACTCTGAAACTTTAACGTCTTCACTGATACCTGCTTTTTCTAAGATATAAGCAGCAGTGGCACGACCAACACCGAAAATGTAGGTAAGGCCAATAACACCTCTTTTGTTTTTAGGTAAATCTATACCTGATATCCTTGCCATATAATTTTTTAAGCGATTTTGTTAAATTAATTATCCCTGACGTTGTTTGAATTTAGGGTTCTTTTTGTTGATCACAAAAATCTTTCCTTTACGACGGATGATTTTACAGTCCGCGCTACGTTTTTTTACTGATGCTCTTACTTTCATTGTAATAAAATTGTTAAAGCTCCTTACAGAGCGCTATCTTATTTATAACGATATGTTATTCTACCTTTTGTTAAATCATAAGGTGACATCTCTAATTTTACTTTGTCTCCTGGAAGAATTTTGATGTAGTGCATACGCATTTTACCCGAAATATGCGCAATGATCTCATGCCCATTTTCTAACTCCACACGAAACATAGCATTAGATAATGCTTCTCTGATAACTCCGTCTTGTTCTATTGAGGCTTGTTTAGCCATATATCAATTCTAATTTACGTTGTAACAACCTGCACTTAACAGGAGTGCAAAGATAAATAAAAAATACTGAATACCAACTACTTTTTATTTAAAACTTTTTCGATCTCATCAAAATTCAACAGCACATCTGGTGCGCCTTTGCGAATCGCAACCATCTGCTCAAAATGTGCAGACAACTTGCCATCCACTGTACTCACCGTCCAACCATCGTCCCAAAACTTTACTCCTGCTTTGCCTGCATTGATCATTGGTTCAATACAAATTACCAAGCCTGATTCTAATTTTGGACCTGCACCTCTTTTACCGTAATTTGGAACTTCAGGTTTTTCGTGCAAGTTGACACCTACACCATGACCTACTAATTCTTTTACGATTCCGAAATTGTAAGGTTGTACATACTCTTGAATTGCTGACGAAATATCACCCACACGTTTGCCAGCCACAGCCTGTTCGACTCCTTTTTGCAAAGAAGCTTTCGTTACGTCTAATAGTAATTGAGCTTCTTCTGAGATTTCACCTACACCAAATGTATACGCTGAATCTGAAATAAAACCGTTAAGATTTACCCCCCCATCAACAGAAACTAAATCACCATCTTTGATGACATAGTCACTAGGGAAACCATGAACAATTTGATCATTAACAGAAATACATAGGGAATAAGGAAAACCATGATAATTTAAAAACGCAGGTGTACCACCGTGATCTTTGATATAGTCATATGCTAACTTATCTAATGAAATAGTCGTGACACCAGGTTTTATTACCTTAGCGATTTCAGCAAGTAAATTCGAGAGTACATTTGCTGACTCTCGAATTTGCTCGATTTGTTCTTCTGTTTTATAAATTACTTTAGACATCTAAAGAATTAAATAGCTGATTGATCATACCCCTCTACTCCAACAGCCGAACGGCCTTTAACGCGTCCCGTCTTCATCAATCCATCATAATGACGCATCAATAAATGAGACTCGATTTGTTGAAGTGTATCTAAAACAACACCTACCAAAATCAATAGCGAAGTACCACCATAAAAATGTGCGAAGTTATTATTTACTCCTGCAGCACTTGCGATAGCTGGTAATATTGCTATGATAGCTATAAAAATTGCACCTGGGAAAGTGATACGAGAAATTACATTATCAATGAATAAATTCGTATCGTATCCCGGTTTGATGCCTGGTACGAATCCACCGTTCTTCTTCATGTCTTCTGACATTTGTTGCGGATTCACCATGATAGCTGTATAGAAAAATGTAAATGCAATGATTAACACTGCGAATGTCACATTATACGCTATTGAAGTAAAATCAGTCAATGAAGTCAAAAAGTCAGATTGAAGACTTGGGAAAAATTGTGCCAATGACATAGGCAAAAACATGATCGCTTGCGCAAAGATAATAGGCATTACACCCGCTGCGTTTACTTTCAAAGGAATGTACTGACGCACACCACCTACTTGTTTATTACCTACAATTTTCTTCGCATATTGCACTGGTATCTTGCGAACTCCCTGTACGATCAATATAGTAAAGATCACAACAAAGAATAAAGCAATAAACTCAACGATAAATGGAATAATACCACCACCACTAGGACTCATACGAGAACCCCACTCGGCAACGATGCCTCCTGGTAATTGTGCGATAATACCAGCCATGATAATCAATGAGATACCATTACCAATACCTTTATCGGTGATTTTCTCACCCAACCACATCACAAACAAAGTACCTGCTGACAATACAATAGCAGCTAGAATAGTGAACATTGGATCTTCGATAGTCTTAGCAGAAGCATCAATTTGAGTCTTCACATAAGCTATAGCTTGCACCAATGTGATCGCTACTGTTAGGTAACGCGTTATCTGAGTCATTTTTTTACGACCAGACTCACCTTCCTTTTGCATTTTCTGAAAGGCAGGAACTGCAATCCCCAATAATTGTACAACGATAGAAGCCGAGATGTAAGGCATTACACCAAGAGCAAATATTGCCGAACGTGAAAAAGATCCTCCTGAGAACATATTGATCATCCCCAAAAGACCTTCCTTTTCTCCAGCACTAGCTAACGCATCTGGATTAACACCTGGCAATACCACGTGACATCCAATACGATAAATTAGAAGAAATAGTATCGTATTCAAAATACGGTTACGTAAATCTTCTATCTTCCATATATTGGTTAAGGTTGTGATTAGTTTTTTCATGTATTAAAGTTTTACGATAGAACCACCTGCAGCTTCGATTGCTTTTTGAGCCGACGCTGAGAATGCATGCGCTTTAACTTCAACTTTAGATTTTAACTCACCACGACCCAATACTTTTACTAGGTCATTTTTAGAAGCTAAACCATGAGCTTTTAATGTATCGAAATCAATAACAGTTAAGTTATGTTTTACGATTAAAGCTTCTAATACGTCTAAGTTCACACCATTGTATTCTACGCGGTTAGCATTTTTGAAACCGAATTTAGGTACGCGACGTTGCAAAGGCATTTGACCACCTTCGAAACCGATTTTAGTAGAGTGACCTGAACGTGAGCCAGCACCTTTGTGACCACGTGTAGATGTACCACCACGACCAGAACCTTGACCACGACCAATACGTTTTCTGTTTTTTGTTGAACCAGCTGCTGGTTTTAAATTACTTAAGTTCATTTTTTAAACTAAGATTGTGTTGCCCCTTCGCTTTCACTATACAGGAAACAACGATTAACAAATAATATTAATAAACAACTAATGGAAAGAACCTAAATTCTTTCCATATAGTATTTTTTGCTTATTAGATAGCTTCTACAGCTACCAAATGGTTTACTTTACGTACCATTCCGATAATAGCTGCTGTAGCTTCTACTTCTACAGAGTCATTGATTTTTTTCAACCCTAATGCCTCAATAGTTTTCTTTTGGCGCTCGCTTCTGTCGATAACGCTCTTTATCTGGGTAATTTTGATTTTTGCCATGATAATTAACCGTTAAATACTTTATTTAAATCGACACCGCGGTGTTGAGCTACTGTATATGCATCACGCATGCTTCCCAATGCTGTGATAGTTGCTTTCACTACGTTGTGTGGGTTTGATGATCCTAATGATTTAGCTAATACGTCTTTGATACCAGCAGATTCTAATACAGCACGCATCGCGCCACCTGCTAATACTCCAGTACCACCTACAGCTGGTTTGATTAATACCGAACCACCTGAAAATTTACCGTATTGCTCGTGAGGTACAGTTCCATTGATGATAGGAACTTTTACCAAATTTTTCTTCGCATCATCGATACCTTTAGTGATCGCTTCAGTAACCTCTTTAGCTTTACCTAAACCGTAACCTACGATACCGTTTTCATCACCGACAACTACGATAGCTGAGAAACTAAAAGTACGACCACCTTTAGTAACTTTTGCTACGCGTTGGATGCTTACTAAGCGATCTTTTAATTCAATTTCGCTTGATTTTACTCTTTTAATATTGCTTAATGCCATTATCTTCTTTGATTAAAAGTCTAAACCGCCTTCGCGAGCACCTTCTGCCAATGATTTCACACGGCCGTGGTATAAGTACCCATTACGGTCAAAAACTACTTTACTAATACCTGCTGCAACAGCTTTCTCAGCTACTAATTTACCTACAGCTTTAGATTGATCTACTTTATTACCTGATCCTACGAAATCTTTAGATAAGCTAGAAGCTGAAGCTAAAGTTTTACCTGTATTATCGTCGATAACTTGTGCGTAGATACCTTTGTTAGATCTAAAAACTGATAAACGTGGACGCTCAGTTGTGCCAGCAAGGTTTTTTCTAATTCCTTGTTTGATTCGCTCTCTGCGAGATGTTTTACTTCCTGCCATGGTTATTATTTTTTAGCTGATTTACCTGCTTTTCTTCTTAATACTTCACCCGCGAACTTGATACCTTTACCTTTGTAAGGCTCTGGAGCGCGGAAGCTGCGGATTTTCGCTGCTATTTGACCAATTAACTGTTTGTCAACTGATTCTAACGTGATAGTAGGGTTCTTACCTTTTTCAGCAGTAGTTGTAACTGTAATTTCCTTTGGCAATACGAAAACGATCTGGTGAGAGAAACCTAGAGTTAACTCTAATGTATTACCAGTGTTTGCAGCACGGTAACCTACACCGACTAACTCTTGTGTAGTTTTGTAACCTTCAGTAACACCAATCACCATATTGTTTAATAGTGAACGGTATAAACCGTGTAATGCTTTGTGTTTCTTTTGTTCAGTAGGACGAGTTACAATGATGTTGCCATCTTCTTCTTTGATTGTAATGTCGCTGTCTACTTGTTGTGATAGTTCACCTTTAGGACCTTTTACTGTTACCAGATTCTTATCTGATACAGTCACCGTTACTCCCGCGGGAATAGCGATAGGTGCTTTTCCAATTCTTGACATTTCTTTGTGTTTTTTTCCTAGATTAATAAACGTAACATAAAACCTCACCACCTACATTTTGTAAGCGAGCTTCTTTATCTGTCATTACACCCTTTGATGTAGACAAGATAGCGATACCCAAACCGTTCAAAACGCGAGGCATGTTGTCGACATTTGCATACTTTCTTAAACCAGGTTTACTCACACGTGTCAAAGTGCGAATAGCCGGTACTTTGCTAATTGGGTTATACTTCAACGCAATTTTGATAGAACCTTGAGGTCCTTCTTCTACGAATTTGTAATTAGCAATGTAACCTTTGTCAAAAAGAACTTTAGTGATTTCTTTTTTTAGGTTCGATGCAGGAATTTCAACAACCCTGTGGTTGGCCTTAATGGCATTCCTTACTCGTGTAAGGTAATCCGCTATTGGATCTGTATTCATTATGTAAAAATATTGTGACAATGGTTTCCAATACTCATTTGAGCACAAGACCTACTGTCTGTTAAAAATTAAATTGCAATGCAAAAGCCCTGATAAGTCTTATTTCAGACTTATCCGGGCAAAAATAGTTATTTTTTCTTGATTACCAAGAAGCTTTTGTAACCCCTGGGATTTTACCATCAAGTGCCATCTCACGGAAAGTAACACGAGAGATACCAAATTGACGCATATATCCTTTAGGACGACCTGTTAATTTACAACGATTGTGTAAACGAACTGGTGAAGCATTTTTAGGTAATTTATCTAATGCTGCGTAGTCTCCAGCTTCTTTAAGAGCTGCACGTTTAGCTGCGTATTTAGCAACTAATTTTTGACGTTTTACTTCGCGTGCTTTTAATCCTTCTTTAGCCATTGTTGTTCGAATTTTGATTTTTGAATGGTAAACCGAATTGTTTTAATAACTCCAACGCTTCGATATCGTTTCCAGCAGAAGTCACGAATGTGATATCCATACCTGAGATTTTATTGATTTTGTCAATGTTGATCTCTGGGAAGATGATTTGCTCTGTGATACCTAAGTTGTAGTTACCTCTTCCGTCAAAACCTTTGTCATTGATACCACGGAAATCGCGGATACGAGGCAAAGATACTGCGATCAAACGGTCTAAGAATTCGTACATATTGTTGTCGCGTAATGTTACACGAGCACCAACTGGCATTCCTTTACGAAGTTTGAAGTTAGAGATATCCTTCTTTGATTTGGTAGCAACTGCTTGCTGACCAGTGATCAAAGTTAATTCAGCGATAGCGTTATCGATTAATTTTTTGTCTGCAGTAGCAGCTCCTACACCTTGTGAAACAACTATTTTCTCAAGTTTTGGAACTTGCATAACGCTTTTATACTGGAATTTTTCTTTAAGCGCAGTACGGATTTCCTCCGCATATTTTGCTTTTAATCTTGGTACGTAAGTCATTATTTAATTTCCTCCCCTGATTTTTTAGCGTAACGAACAATTTTGCCATCTGCATTCACTTTACGACCTACACGAGTTGGAGCTCCTGTTTTAGGATCGATCAAAGCTAAGTTTGAGATGTTGATAGCAGCTTCTTTCTCGATAATACCACCTTGAGGATTAGCTGCACTTGGTTTAGTGTGTTTTTTTACGATGTTAGCGCCTTCTACGATAGCTCTGTTTGCATCCACTAAAATTTGCAATACTTTTCCTTGAACACCTTTAGAGTTACCAGCGATAACTTTCACTAAATCACCTTTTTTAAGTTTGATTTTGTGAGTTGTTGTTGTTTTTTTGTAAGCCATAATTATAAAACCTCCGGTGCTAGTGATACAATCTTCATGAACTGTTTCTCACGTAATTCACGAGCCACAGGGCCGAAGATACGTGTTCCACGTGGTTCATCATTATTATTTAATAATACTGCAGCATTGTCATCGAAACGAATGTAAGAACCATCTTTACGACGGATTTCTTTTTTCGTACGTACTACAACCGCTTTAGAAACTGATCCTTTTTTAACGTTTCCTGAAGGCATAGCGCTCTTTACAGATACAACAATCTTATCTCCGATTGATGCGTAACGCTTGCGCGTGCCACCCAACACACGGATTACTAAAACTTCTTTAGCACCGCTGTTGTCAGCTACATTTAGTCTTGATTCTTGTTGTACCATGTTATTTAGCTCTTTCTATTATTTCAACTAATCTCCAGTTCTTTGTTTTACTCAGCGGACGAGTTTCCATGATTAATACCGTATCGCCGATACCGCAGGTATTAGTTTCGTCATGAGCTTTGAATTTAGTAGTTTTCTTAACGAATTTACCGTAGATAGGGTGTTTTACTTTACGTTCAACAGATACTACGATAGACTTGTCCATCTTGTTGCTAACTACTAAGCCGATTCTTGTTTTTCTTAAATTTCTTTCCATTTTCGACTTGAATTTACGCCTCAGAGGCTGTTTCAGATTTTGCTGCATTTTTACGCTTAGAAACCTCAGTAGAGATTTTAGCGATATTTTTGCGAGCTGCTTTTAAAACGTTAGGGTTTTCTAAAGCAGAAACAGCATGTGCAAATTTTAATTTGTTTAACGCCGCTTTTTCTTCAGCTAATTTAGCTGTTAAAGCTTCTGTTGTTAATTCTACGATTTCTGAATTTTTCATTTTGTTCAGTTTTAATGCTGGGTTATCAATTCTGTTTGTATGATGCCTCTCGAGTAACGGTCGAGAGGCTAAACTATTGACATTACCAACGATTTTTATGCTTCTACGTAATCTCTACGTATTACAAACTTAGTTTGTACCGGTAATTTTTGAGCTGCAAGGCGTAAAGCTTCTTTAGCAATTTCTAAAGATACACCTTCTGCTTCGAATAACATACGGCCTGGGCGAACAACTGCTACCCAATACTCGGGAGCACCTTTACCTTTACCCATACGTACCTCTGCAGGCTTTTTAGTAACCGGTTTATCAGGGAAGATACGGATCCATACTTGACCTTCACGTTTCATAAAACGTGTTACCGCGATACGAGCTGCCTCGATTTGACGGCTAGTGATCCATGCTTCTTCCATTGATTTGATACCGAAAGAACCGAAAGCTAATTCTGCTCCACGAGAAGCATTACCTTTCATGCGGCCTTTTTGCATCTTTCTGAACTTCGTTCTTTTTGGCTGTAACATGTTCGTATTTTTTTAATCCCGACCTGACGTCGGGACATTTTTAAATCTTGTTATTAATTAATCTTTTTTAGCACCACGGTTGTTTCCGCCACGGTTTCCACCACGGTTGTTGTTATCACGACGACCACCACGGTTATTACCGCCACGGTTGTCACGACGATCAGCACCGCCTTCGTTACCGCCACGAGTTTTCGTGTTAGAAGTTTGACCAATGTTAGGAGATAAGTCACGTTTACCGTATACTTCACCTTTACAGATCCATACTTTGATACCAATTTTACCGTAAGTAGTTAATGCTTCTGCTAAAGCGTAGTCGATATCAGCACGCAATGTGTGTAGAGGAGTTCTTCCTTCTTTGTATTGCTCAGTACGAGCCATCTCAGCACCACCTAAACGGCCTGAACACATGATTTTGATACCTTCTGCGCCCATACGCATTGTAGAAGCGATAGAAGTTTTCATTGCACGACGGAATGAAATACGTGCTTCTAATTGCTTAGCTACACCTTCAGCTACTAATTTAGCATCTAGCTCTGGACGTTTGATCTCGAAAATGTTGATTTGAACATCTTTTTTAGTCAGTTTTTTCAACTCTTCTTTGATCTTGTCTACTTCTTGACCACCTTTACCGATAACGATTCCTGGACGAGCCGTGTGAATAGTTACAGTGATGCGTTTTAAAGTTCTTTCGATAACAACTTTAGCTACGCCACCTTTTGCGATACGTACAGAAAGATATTTTCTGATTTTATGGTCTTCAACTAATTTATCGGAATAGTTCTTTCCGCCGAACCAGTTAGAATCCCATCCTTTGATGATACCTAATCTGCTACCTATTGGATTTGCTTTTTGTCCCATTCTATAATAAATTAGTTGTTAACGTTATTTAAACTATCTACTACCAATGTTACGTGGTTTGAGCGTTTGCGTACTCTGTATCCACGACCTTGAGGAGCTGGACGTAATCTTTTCAATTGACGGCCACCACCTACTGATACTTCTTTCACGAAAAGAGCGCTGTCAGCGACAGATGCACCTTCGTTACTAGATTCCCAGTTTTTGATTGCAGATAATAACACTTTCTCTACGCGAGCTGCTGCCTCTTTGCTTGAATGTTTAAGAATGTAAAGAGCGTTCTCTACTTTCTCGCCACGGATCAGATCCACTACTAAACGCATTTTGCGTGGTGAAGTAGGGCAATTCAATAATTTGGCAGTAGAAGCTCCTCCTGTTTGAGCTTTTGCCTGCTCTTTGCGTTGTCTGATTTGTACAGACTTCTTAAGTTTTTTTGTTGCTTCCATTACCTATTATTTTTTCTTTTCTGCGTGGCCTTTGAATGTACGCGTAGGCGCAAATTCACCAAGCTTGTGACCAACCATATTTTCTGTTACATAAACTGGAATAAATTTATTCCCGTTGTGCACTGCGAAGGTATGGCCTACAAAATCAGGTGAAATCATTGATCTACGAGACCAAGTTTTGATTACCGATTTTTTGTTTGTTTCATTCTGAGAAAGAACTTTTCTTTCTAAGTTGTGATCGATGTAAGGACCTTTTTTAATTGAACGAGCCATTATTTTTTCCTTCTTTCAATGATGTAACGATTCGATGTTTTCTTTTTGTAGCGTGTTTTGAAACCTTTAGCTAACACACCTGTACGTGAACGTGGGTGACCTCCTGATGTACGGCCTTCACCACCACCCATAGGGTGATCAACAGGGTTCATCGCAACACCACGAACGCGAGGACGACGACCTAAGTGACGCTTACGACCAGCTTTACCTAACACTTGGTTAGCTTTTTCAGCATTTGATACTGAACCGATAGTCGCAACACATGTCAATAAGATCATACGAACTTCACTTGATGGCAATTTGATAATAGCATATTTACCGTCACGAGCAGACAATTGAGCATAAGTACCAGCCGAACGAGCGATTGAACCACCTTGACCAGGATTCAATTCGATGTTGTGGATGATAGAACCCAATGGAATGTTTGCTAATGGTAATGTATTACCTACTTCTGGAGCAACTTTTTCACCTGCAATTACAGTCATACCAACTTGTAATCCTGTAGGAGCGATGATGTAACGTTTTTCACCATCCGCGTAGTGCAATAATGCAATACGTGCTGTACGGTTTGGATCGTACTCGATAGTAGCTACTGTTGCTGGGATTTCTTTTTTATCGCGTTTGAAATCTATAATACGGTAAACTTTCTTGTGTCCGCCACCGATATAACGCATAGTCATTTTACCAGTTTTATTACGACCACCTGATCTTTTGTTCGCGCCTACTACTAACGATTTTTCAGGAACATTTGTAGTAACGTCAGAATAGTCAGCGCCTACTCTGAAACGCGTACCAGGGGTAACCGGTTTGAATCTTTTAACTGCCATTTTTTATTTATATAACACTGTAAAAGTCAATAGTTTCACCATCTTTAATTGTGATGATGGCTTTTTTATACTTAGGAGCTCTTCCAGAAACGAATCCTGCTTTAGTGTAACGGCTTTTTGCTTTACCAGCTACTACTGAAGTATTTACTGCAACTACAGTTACACCAAACATTTCTTCGATAGCAGATTTAATCTGAATTTTGTTTGCTCTATGATCTACTTTGAAAGCATAACGGTTTAATTTTTCCGTTAACAATGAAGCTTTCTCAGTTAAGATAGGTTTTTTAATAATTTCCATATTACTTAGCTAATGCTTCCTCCAAAGTTTTAACAGAATCAGTAGTCAATAATAATTTAGTAGCGTTTAATACATCATATGTATTTAACTCAGCTGCTACGATTACTTTTGCTTTCTTTAAGTTTCTGCTTGATAAATAAACATTGTTATTGTAGTCTGGTAAAACTAATAAAGTTTTTTCGTCAGCTACATTTAATGCGTTTACTAAAGCTACATAGTTTTTAGTTTTGATAGAGTCAAAATTAACCGCATCTAAAACTACAACATTGTTTTCTTGTGCTTTGTAAGACAACGCTGATTTACGAGCTACTTGTTTTAATTTTTTGTTCAATTTGAACGAGTAGTCACGTGGTTGAGGACCGAATACACGACCACCACCATTAAACAATGGAGATTTGATAGAGCCCGCACGAGCACCACCAGTACCTTTTTGTTTGTGTAATTTACGAGTAGAACCCGCGATTTCATTACGTTGTTTAGACTTGTGAGTACCTTGGCGTTGGTTCGCTAAGTATTGTTTCACATCTAAATAGATCGCATGGTCGTTAGGTTGTACACCGAATACTGACTCAGGAAGTTGCACCTTGGCACCTGTTTCTTTACCTGATAAATTTAATACATTAACTTCCATCTCTACTATTTGTCTAAGATTACGTAAGAACCTTTAGCTCCTGGGATAGAGCCACTAACAACGATAAGGTTTTGCTCAGCATAAACTTTCAACACTTGTAAGTTTTGAACTTTTACACGATCACCACCCATACGACCCGCCATGCGCATTCCTTTGAATACACGTGAAGGCCATGAAGCCGCACCAATAGAACCTGGAGCACGTAGTCTGTTGTGCTGACCGTGAGTCGCACCACCTACACCACCAAATCCGTGACGCTTCATTACACCTTGAAAACCTTTACCTTTTGAAGTACCAACTACGTCTACATACTCGCCTTCAGCAAATAAAGTTACATCTACGATGTCTCCTAGTTGTTTCTCATCTTCAAAAGTTTTGAATTCAACTAGTTTACGCTTAGGAGTCACTCCTGCTTTCGCAAAGTGTCCTTTTAGAGGAGCTGATGTATTCTTCTCCTTAGCCTCGTCATAGCCAAGTTGAATAGCCGAATAGCCATCACTCTCTACCGTACGTATCTGCGTTACCACGCACGGCCCAGCCTCGATTACTGTACATGGGATGTTCTTCCCATCAGCGTTGAACAGGCTGGTCATTCCTACTTTTTTACCAATAATTCCTGACATGTTATAAATTAAATTAATTAAAGTCCATCGAAGCAGTAGGGCTTCGCTCAAGACATACTTTCCCCAATAAGGGACTGCAAAAGTACAAAGATTTTTATAACTATCAAATAATTAGTACATTATTTTTAATCAATTCTAAATATTTAACATTCTAAGTCAACAACTTAATTATTGATAGTATAGCAATTGATTTATTAAGCAATTCAAAATTTGTAGGTGTACAATTTGTAAGCGTAGCACTACAAACCAAAATGAATTATATGGTGATAATAAGTAATCTAGCTTACTGAATACCTAGTTTTGCCGAAAATTTTAACGTCAATGAAAAAAATTCTTTTCACACTATTAAGCATCACTTATAGCATTATTGCTTTCGCACAGGAAGATTCAACGAAAAATTGGACTATAAAAGGCGAAAACACATTCCTTATTAATCAAAGTTCATTTACCAACTGGGCTGCAGGTGGTGTAAACTCATTTGCTGGGAATGTGATTTTCAATTACGACTTCAATTTTAAGAAAGATAAATGGAGTTGGGATAATAAAGTATTAGCCGCATATGGTCAAACTTTCCAAAAGGAAACAGATTGGCGTAAGAATGATGATAGATTTGCTGTAAATTCCTTATTAGGTCATCAATTGACTGAAAAATGGTTGTATACGTTTTTCATGAACTTCAACACGCAATTTGCCAAAGGTTATAAATATGATGCAGATGGAAATGGCGAATTGACGTCCGCAGGATTAGCACCAGCATACTTAAGTTTTGGTCCTGGTATGGCGTATAAAGAGTCTGATAATTTTAAGATTAACTTATCCCCAGCTTCTGCACGTTTCGTTTTCGTGACTAATGATCAAATTGACGAAACATTATATGGTCTGGATGCTAGTAAAAATTCAAGGTTTGAATTTGGTGCGTCATTAGATGCCTATTATAAGAAAGACATCATGGAAAATGTAGCTTTCGAAAACATTTTGCGATTATACTCCAATTATCTTGAAAATCCACAAAACGTCGATATAGATTACACCGCTAACTTATTTATGAAAGTAAATAAATTCATTACCGTAAATGCTGGTGTACAATTGATCTACGATGACAATACAAAAATACCAACATTCGAAAACGGAGTAAAAACTGGCGAAGGACCAAAACTTCAGGTAAAGCAAGTAGTAGGTGCTGGTATTACGTACAAATTTTAGGCTAGACTAACCAACTTATAAATGAAAGGAGATCGAAATTGGTCTCCTTTTTTCGTCTATTTTGAGAAGCTAACCTTATATTCTATTAATCCAATTTTTGACTTAGTATCAAATTCAGCGATAACACGATAAACTTTTTCACCCCAAACATTTGCAATACGCACATCCTCCACCACTATTTCTTCCACTCGTATATCTTTAGTCTTGGTTTTGAATTCCAAAATCGCCTGGTCTTTATTATCCAATGTAATATTGAAAGAATTGTTTTTGATATTCGGTTTATATTTGGTCATGAAAACAAGTTGTTGTGTTGCTTTAGAATCTTTTAAAATATACTTTTCCTTAACTTCAAGTACATTTGACTTTTTGGTTAATTTAAAATCTCTCACCCAACTATCAACCGCAGCATCATTTGGATAGGCTTTTGCAATGTCTACGCTGTAGGCGTAATGTGTTGGCGATTTAGATGTGCTAACATCTGTTGCTTCAAATTTTCGACCCTCCTTTTGTTGAATACCATTAATCATAGGCAGGTTATGGTATTGGGATTGCATATTCCACATCTCATATCTTTTACTACTGAAAGTTTTGGAATTGTAGGTTCCCACACCAATATCAATTAATACTGGAAAGCCATTGTAATACACCATATAACTTCCGACATTATTGTGATTGTGGCTGACATCATTATGACTTCCTATCGCGGAGAAAAACAACGTATTTTCGGCTACAGTATTCTTCACAAACACCTGACCTAAACTTTTATAAAATGAATATTCGGGAGCAGAATAATTAGTTGTGTGGTCAAAAAGTTCTGCTAGTGATGATGACATCTCCAATAAATCATGTAATACTTGATTATGGTACATGAAATCTGGTCGATGTGCCAAATAGGAGGCAAATCCTCCGAAATTCTCATTTTTAGATATTTGGTAAAAGTTCCAAACTTTTAATGGACTAACATTTTCTATAGCGAGTGCATCAGCGAAATTAACATATCTATTTTCCGCAATATGCGCATTGATGATGTATGCACATATATTTTCTAGTTTTTTCTGTCCTGCAAAAGAAATTTTTCCTTGAGCTGCATCTTCTATCCACTTCAGCATACTTCCTAATTCACCCCCCGCATGCATCCAATACGAAGGACCTTCATCACACGCGCCATCTTCAGGGTAGGAGTTGATAAACTTATCAGCACTTGACATTAATTTATGTAAGCCTTTCTGCAATTTAGTTTTATCCGTTTCTATCAGTAAAAAGGTTTTTAACACATTGGTATTTATCCAAATATTCCAGTTGTTGATAAAATTTGTATTGAAACTCATCCACCAATAATCTGTTCGTTCTAAATATGCATCGGTTATTCTACGGCGTAATTCATGTAAAACACGCATATTGATTTGCTTTGAATATTTATCAAATTCATCATACAACATGAAATAAGTCAACGCTACACTTACTGCTTGTCGACCAGCCCCTAAATCAATATACATATCCTCAATATTGGCGAGACCTACACCTAATTTTTGAGATGCAAGATGCGCTGGTGAGACCCACGTACTTTCTTCAAGAATAAGCCACAAACCATTTATAATATCAGGAATGAATCGACCTTTGGACTCGATAAGCTCTGCCTTTACCAAATTCTCAAATACTTCCCTCCTCTTATTTACTGCTGTCTCGTATACGGTACGATTTCCATTAAGCTTAAAGCCCAAATAGGCCATTGCTTTATGCGAAGGCCAATCATAGGAGAGGTAATTTTCACCATTCTGTATGATTTTAGCTTTTACAGTATCTGGAAGTTTTTGTAAATCATCTGAATATTGCTTCCTCTTGCTGGCACGCCAATCGCCAATATTGTTTACAATTCCATCAATAGCACTACTATTAACCTTCGTTTGTAAAATGTCTTGACCGAAGGACAACTGACAAGAAACAATAAAACAGAATAATAAACCAATTCTCAATCTATTATTTCTTGCTTTCATAAAATGGTCATAATTTAATAAGAGGTTGTATTATAGTTGATGAACAACAACAATACGTCCTCTTATGCATATTAATATATTTTTTGAATTCGCTATTATAAAATAGCAGGTTGGTTATTTAGAAGTCTATTGTAACGCAATAATGCTTCTACATAATAGTAATCTGCATATGTCAATGGAACATCAACTTCAGTTTTATGCGGAATAGAGCCTACACTATGCTTTAAAATATATCCACCAGCTTCTTTGTAATCCGCTTTATAAGGTTTTGATGCCATTGATTTAAGCATCACTTCGGCCTTACTTAAATAATTTGCACTCTCCGCGCCTTTTGTATATTGTGCTAATTCTATTAATGCAGAAGCCATCACCGCAGCTGTAGAAACATCTCTTAAATCTTTTTGTGTATAATATTTGCTATTGGCATCCAATTTATTTTGATCCATATCCCAATATGGAATTAGATCTGCTGGTAAGTTGGGATGATTCAAATAAAAATTCGCAATTCCACGTGCTTGATCCAAATAGGATTTATCTCCAGTTTCTCTATACATCATAGTATAACCATAGAAAGCCCACGCTTGACCTCTCGCCCATGCTGACTCGTCAAATGCTCCTTGCGCAGTTTTTTTACCTACAATTCCACCATCTTTATCATTGTAATCTACCACATGATAAGAACTAAAATCTTTACGAAAGTGATTTTTAAGCGTAGTATTGGCATGTGAGATAGCAATCTCTTTGAACTTTGGATTTCCACTTAATTTAGATGCTTGCGTCAAGAATTCCAAATTCATCATGTTATCGATAATTACCGGATATGTCCAAGGCTGACCATCCCAATTTTTGCCGCCATCCCATGAGCGGATAGTTTTAGTAATATCTTTATATCGAGTAGCTAATGATTCCGCTCCTGTTAACAAAACCTCAGTATTCTTCGTCGAGTCTCCAACAATTCTTAGCGCATTTCCAAAGCTACAATACAACATAAAACCCAAATCGTGCGTTGTGGTATTGTGTTTTTCCTTTTCGAGATAATTTAGTTTCTCTTTCGCTTCGGCTAATAATTCTGGATCTTTGGTATATTCATACAAATACAAAACCGTACCTGGATAAAATCCAGAACACCACCAAGAAGTACCCCAGTTTACATGTTTTCCTTTCGAAAAAGTAGTTGGGATTTCTTCTGGTTTAGTTTGAGAAGCTAGATATTTAATTTGTTTACCCGCATCTTGCAATTGTTCATCTACAAATTGCTTATCTAGACTCAACTTATTCTGCGGAGTCTTTTGAGCTGTACATGATGCCGCAACAGCTAACGCTAGTACAAGTATAATTGAAAGTTTTCTATTCATAATTTAATAGTTTACATAATAATCCTTTGGAAATGCTTCACCTTTCCAAATTTTCTGTGTAGTCCAAGGCTCCGCTTTGCATGTCCAAAATTCATCAGATGCCGGCAATCCTAAAGGCAAGAACGATAAAGATGCAACATACATTGAACCTACATTTGTGTAATAATCCGCCAAATTAGTTTGTTTGTCGCCTACTATTCCTAATGTCAACCAACCGTATTTATCATAAGAGTTTGGCACAAAAGTATGTTTGTATACAGCTGTTAAAGCCACTCTAGCTTGACCTTTACTAATGTTTTCAGGTAATTTATTATCTAAGATAACAGCAGCCAAAGGCTGGAATGCAGCTGTACGGTAAGTAGAAGAACGTCCTACTACCAGAGGATAACCTTCTGGTGAAATCATCCGTTCAAGATGATGGGCGTAGCGTTGCATACGCTTATATGCACGATCGTACATCTCTTTGTAATGACTGCTTACAGGGAGAATATGTTGTAATGTTTCGACCTGCATACAATGAATAACATAACCGTTGTAATGATCAAAACTAAACCTTGCACCATCCGAATACCATCCATCACCCACATACCAGTCTTTGTCAAATTTGTTGACAGCATAATCGATTTTTTCACGAACATATTCTTCACCTATCGTATAGAGAAATGTTTCGGTCATAGCCGCAAAAAGCAACCAATTACTTTCATTCGGCTTTATCCTACGAAGTTGTTTAAATTCATGTATAACACGTTGTTTGACTTCCGCGGGTAGAGGCTCCCATAATGCTTTCGGTGCGCGAAGGAATGCTTGAGCAACATGTGCAGCATCTACCAATGGTTGTCCAATATTAACATTCCATGAAAAATAATCGGGCGATTTAGGGTTAGTACCATGTTGTATACCTAATAACACTTGATCCCGAAATTTTTTTCGTAAAATCCCTTCGGAAGTTGCATCGTCTGGCAATGCAAGCCAAGGTGCCATACCCGCAATCAATCGACCAAATGCATCTAAATAACCAACGCCTGGATCACGACTATCAAAAGTAGGACTAACAACCATTGGCATATTCTTTCGCCAGGTTTGCTTACTGATATTGTCTAATATTGGAGTTGCCATTTTTGACAATTCATTTATCCAATATGTCCTATCATTCTTGAGCTTCGGTTTTTCTTTTGATAGCTCGTCAGCAATAAGAGTTACAGGTTTGTGGGAGAGCACCCCACACAAACCTGTAAACAACGAGTATTTAAATAACTTTCTTCTATTCATAATTTATTAAGTATACATGAGATATACTAATTTATCAATTGTCCCATCCTGGATTTTGTGTCAGACTTGTATTTCTTTCACGCTCGACTTGAGGTATTGGCCATACTAATAATTTATCTCCATCAACACCGTATGTATAAGGGTCAACTATACTTCCCCATGGTTGCTTATTTCCTGGGGTACCTGAAAACACTTGACTTTTCAAAGTTTTCCAACGCAATTCGTCAAAATATATTACTCCTTCTGCAAATAATTCTTTTCGGCGTTCATTCTGAATTCTTGTTCTTAAATCGTCTTGGCCCGCTACTTTAGTACCATCACTGCTATTTAAAAGACCTACTCCTGCACGCGCTCTAACTTCATTAACCTTGGAAATAGCAAGTTCTGTAGATCCTTTTTCATTTAAAGCCTCCGCCCATAATAATAGAATATCTGCATACCTAATAATACGCATGTCAATATCTCCTGATGTACGATTTGGAATAGGCGGTTTACCTCCTTGATATACAAATTTTCTAGGTAAATATTAGAATTGGCTTTCAATATCAGTTCTTAAGTCAAATACATTATTCAACTGTTCAATATGTGGCCATCTCGATGTAAAGACTTGATCAGCTGATCCGTTCATACCCAAGAAACTTGAAGACTGGACAAAAAAGCACAAACAAATAGCGATAGGATTTTCATATAAAAAGATTTTCGGATATTGTTATAAATTCAAGACTAATTCTTGTTTCTTTTGATTTCTATAAATGGTAAAAGTAATCTTATGATAATAATGTATTTTTTGTAGTATTTGTTCTAAATCACTTGTGTTCTTTACTTCCTTATTGTCGCAAGCTACAACTACATCATTTAACATAAAGCCGTTATATTTCAAATATGAATTCTCTTCAAAATCCACAATCATCGCACCTTCCATACTTGGCAAACCAGCAGCTGATTGTTCACCTAATGTCTCAATAGATTTCAACGTAGCGCCTTTATAATTTAGTGTTTTCTGAGACTCTCCACCTCCAGACTTGTTAAATGCCAAAGCGGGAATATGTGGTGAAGCTGCTATTTCTTTTAATCTTGGACTCGTCACACCGAAATTGTGCATATCGAAATTTTGGAAATCATCTGGCAATTCTCCTAATAATGTAAAATCACCATTTGCTGGATCTTTGAATTCAGGTTGAATAACAATTCCATTTTGTTCGACGCCTTTATTTTGATCGATTTTTAAATCCTTTTCTTTTACATAATAATTTTCATCCACTTTCTCTCCCCACGAGGATAATCGTATATCCTGATGGGAAGTCATTACTATATTATGGGTAAATACATCGTAATTATTTTTAAACCACACATGAGGATGAAAACCATTGTTCAACATGATATTATTGTAAACTTTGCGATGAAAACCCTCACGCAACTTAATTCCTCCTTGTAAACACAGATTATTATATATCTCGTAATTTGACGAACCATCGTCTAAATCAATATCCCAACCGTGATCACAACGAAATCTATTGTCTCTAATTTTGGTCGTCTTGAAAGCGTCCAACAGGATCAATTCGGGACGACGTCCAACCAAGTCATCCATCACTTGGCGATCAGGATGCCAAAATCGATCACGTCCCCACGAATTAAAAGCGCCATGATCACTCGTTTCTAACACTGTATTAAATACATCATTATATGCAATATCATGACCGCCCCATGTTCCATCACCAACATTAATACCAGCTCTCGGCAGATTGTAAATAGTATTGCGCAACACGCGTATTGATTCCGCCATAGAAATTTGCACGCCTGCCACTTGTTTTTCTACCAAACCAATATCATGAATCAAGTTGTTACTTACTTCACAATCTTTAGGATAATTTTCCGTTTTTGGACCAACTGCTATGTCTAATTCCGCTTCTTTGACGTATTCTTCATATCGAAAAGAAGGAGAACGAACTGCATCGGGATCACCCAAAAAAGATACCGCACTTGCGCCAATATTCTGGATAAGATTATCTGCAATTTTAATTTGTCTATTGTATTTACTTACAAATACCGCATTTCCCCCAAGGTTATAAAAGTTGGAACCAGATACTTCACAGTTTTCTGCATTTTCAAATAGTATAGCTCCTTGCCTACAGATTGTCCAATCGCTACGCAACAATGGTTCACTAGTCTTCATGAAAGTAGGAGCCGTATAGACAAAATCCAATCCCTTTATTTGAATGTGCTTAACGGGTTGTCCTTTAGCACCCGCAACTTTGATAATATTTTCTAAATGTGCGGTCTCGAATTTCAGTGTATTGGGATTTTTTCCAACTTCAGGCTTATAATAAAGAACATATGTTTTCGCATCAAAATACCATTCATTGACATCGTCCAACTCTTCAAATACATTTTCAACAAATCGAAATACATTATGCATCGGACTAGGTCGATTATTCTGTTGCCCGCCTTCCAAAATTAAATTACCATCCTTATCTTTTCCTTTTATCATAAAATGGAAACCGCCCCACTTACCTTCATGTAACGCATGTACATATCCACCTTCAGGATTTTTCCATTTTTTAACGCGCTCTACCGATATGGCGTCGGCAGCATAGCCATTAAAAGGCAAAATCTTCTGATTAAAATTAGGATAACGTGCTTTAATAAGTTTCTTGCCATCGCCGTACAGATCTTCAATAACAGTTCCTACTGGAATATTTACACTCCATATTCCATTTGAACCCTCTTTCCAATTCAGTTTCTGCAACAAAATCCCCGCACTCAAAACAACCTTCTCACCTTCTGCTGCGCGAATTATAAAAGGAGCTTCATTAGTTCCTGAAAGGGTTTGATCAAGCTCAATACTCTTATCCAAATAATATGTACCGCCATCCAGTATTAACTCGATCGGTCCCTTGAATTTAGTATTTTTAAGACGCTTTACCTGATCAATTCCTTTGTGAATTGTACCTAAAGGTTTCTCAATGGTTCCACTATTTTTATCATTTCCATCTTTACTAACATATATTCTTCTAACGGATTGCGCATGAACATCTACACAACTGAAAATTGTTAGCGCCAACAGTATACTTATTAAGTGCCTCATAATTTATTGGTATAGTAAATCGCTTCACATAATTGGTTGATTAAAATTACGATTTACAATTAACTAAAAAGCTAACCAAATTACCCAAAAGATAAACTATATAATCATCGGGAATTAAGGAGTTTGCGCTATTAAACTCAGAGATCGAAAACTACAATGGATAAAAAAAGGTATAACTGAGAAAATCAGTTATACCTTTTGCAAAAGCAAGTTAAATGCTAGCTATTAATATTGTCCTGTATTTAACATGACCAAGGTACACGCTTCTATTGGCTCTATTCCCGCCTCTTTCAGTTTTGCTGAAAGTTCAGGGTTCTCAGCTCCAGGATTAAAGATTACACGCTTTGGCTTTGTATTTAGAATATAATCGTAATAAGGCTCCTGATTTTTTGGCCCTACATATAGAGTAATTGTATCAATATCAGTATGAATTTCCTCTGCAGGCTGAATAGCTACACCAGCAACCTCACCTACCTTTCTACCGACATTGACAATTGGATACCCTTTTCTAACTAATTTATTCGCTACTAAATAAGAATATCTTGCCGTATTTGTGCTAGCACCTAAAATCAATGTCTTTTTCATATAATTAAAATTTATAATATCAATGTTCTACAAATCCACCGTTGGCGTCATATGCATTTTGTCTTAATATAGGCATTTCTAGAATTTTATACAACTCATCCAGTTGATTTATACTTCCATTAACCATATTTGACAATAGCACAATAGTCACATCATTCGTTAAATCTCTCACGTATAGATTTTTAAACCCATGCCACCAGCCCGTATGATAAACTATTTTTTCCTTACCAGAAGTAAACATTCGCCAGCCGTAACCGTAACTAAATACGCCTCTCTTAGCATCTGAACGCGGCACATAAGCCGAATCCAAAAGTTCTGGCTTTAACAGTCGACCTTCTTTCAAAGCCTTATCGAGCAGGAACATATCTTTCACTGTACTGTAGATACCTTTATCTCCTAATGGTCCATCCAAATAATCCTGCACTACCGATCTGCGCCACACACGATCATGCCCTACTACATCCGTCGGGATTTTATCGTATTTCACACGTGACAAGGCTGCTGTATTTTTCATGCCTGCGGGCTTAAACACATTCTCCTGCATATACGCATCGAAATCTTGACCAGATACTTTCTCTACGATGGCACCCAACAACATATAATTGGAATTATTATAGTGAAATCTTCCATCTGGTTTCCCATATCTCGCAGGCTTATGTTCAATCATCAAATTGAGAGCGTCCATGCTAGACATCCCCTTCTTACGATCAGGCCAAATCTTATCTACAAAATAGACGTAATTTGGTAGTCCAGAGCGATGTGTCAACAACTGCCTAACAGTTACACCCACATATGGAAATCCTGGAAAGAAATCACTTACCAACTGATCTATACCGACTTTTTCCTTTTCTATTAATTGTAAAACAGCTAAAGCCGTCATTGGTTTGCTCACCGATGCCAATTCGAACCGAGAATCTATATGTAAACTATCCTTGTGCAGGTAGTCCGCCCAACCGAAGGAGTTTTGATAAATTATCTTACCCTTTTTTGCAATCAAAACATTGCCATTGAATCCAGAACGTTTATGCAATTTCTGCATATACTCATCTACACGAGGATCAAAATTTTTAGGATCATAAATCAAAGCAATACTATCCAGTTCGGATTGTTTCTGCCTAACTTCTTCTTGCTTCTTTGCTTCGGATTTACACGAAATAATAAAAATTGTACTTACAAAAAATGCTACTAACCTTACTAATCTATTCACGCTTCTGATACGATTTTTGAATTCAACTAAATATAAAAGGAATCTAAATTAAAAACCAAAAAAGAAGCCACTTTATTTTATAAAGTGGCTTCTTTTTATGTTAAGCAACAATCTTTTTACGCTAATAAACGAATTGGAGCTTCTAATAATCCTTTTAATGTTTGTAAGAACTGTGCTCCAGTTGCACCATCCACTACGCGGTGGTCACAACCCAATGTCAATTTCATTACATTACCTGGTACTACTGCACCATTTTTCACTACAGGGACTTGTTGGATCGCACCTACAGATAGGATTGCACCATCAGGAGAATTGATAATTGAAGTAAATTCATCAATACCAAACATACCTAAGTTAGATACCGTAAATGTTGAACCTTCCCAATCTGCTGGAGTTAATTTTTTAGCTTTCGCTTTACCCGCGAAATCTTTAACCTCTGCTGAGATATGAGATAATGATTTACCATCTGCAAAACGTACAACAGGAACCAACAAACCATCTTCTACTGCCATAGCAACACCGATGTTAGTATGTTGGTTGAATCTGATTTTGTCACCTTGCCATGAAGAGTTTACGGCAGGATGTTGTTTCAATGAAACAGCAACCGCTTTGATAACTAAATCGTTGAAAGATACTTTCACTGGAGCTACCTCATTGATTTGAGCGCGCGCAGCAATAGCATTATCCATATCGATACTTACAGTCAAATAGAAGTGAGGTGCAGTAAACAATGACTCACCTAAGCGACGAGCAATTGTTTTACGCATTTGCGAAACACCAACCTCTGTATATTTTTCTTCGCCAACGAAAGTTGGTAAGCTAATAGTTTTAGTCTCAGATTTAGCTACTTCTTGAGCTGGAGCAGGAGCTGATTTAGCCGCTGGTACAAAGTTCTCCACGTCTTTTTTCACAATACGACCACCATCAGCTGAACCTTTTACATCATTCAAGTTGATGCCTTTATCTTTAGCAATTTTACGTGCCAAAGGAGAAGCTTTAACTCTTGAATCATCCGAAGATGAAGATGTAGTAGCCGCCGGAGCAGAAGTAGTAGATGCTTCAGGAGCTTTTTCTTCAGATTTCTCTTCTGCTTTAGGAGCTGAAGATGCTGCAGGTTGATTCAATAATGGCGTAATATCTGTTCCCGCAGGACCAACGATAGCAATAATATCATTAACCTTCGCTGCTTCGCCAGCTTCAAGACCTACATACAACAATGTACCATCAGCATATGCTGTTACTTCCATTGTCGCTTTATCAGTCTCTACATCTGCAATAGCATCGTCAGATTTGATTGTATCACCTACTTTGAAGTTCCATTGTGCGATAACACCTTCTTTCATCGTGTCGCTCAATAAAGGCATTGTTACGACAGTAACACCTAAATCTTCAGCAGTAACCGAAGGACCCGAAGATACTGGAGCAGAAGTTTCTTCTGCCTTAGCCTCAGACTTCTCTTCCTTAACAGGAGCAGCTTCGCCACCGCTTAATAAGGCTTGGAAATCCTCACCTTCTTCGCCCAAGATTGCGATAATAGCATCAATTGCAACTGCCTCGCCGTCTTTTGGACCTATATATAACAATGTACCTTCGTCATAAGACTCTAGATCCATTGTAGCTTTATCTGTTTCAACCTCTGCTAAAAGGTCGCCAGAGTTCACTTTATCACCAATTTTTTTGTGCCATTTTGCGATTACACCTTCTGTCATGGTATCGCTCATTTTTGGCATTCTTACTACTTCAGCCATGTATTATAGTAGATTAAATCTTTTATAAAAACCTTGAATTATTTGAATTAGTCCATTACAAATGGATAGTCCTCTTGTACATAGATATCTTTGTACAATTCGTCAACTGAAGGATATGGAGACTCTTCTGCAAATTTAACAGAATCATCAACCACTTTCTTAACCTCAGCCTCTACTTCCGCAAACCATGCTTCGTCAGCATATTTGTTCTCTAAAATAGCCGCTTTAGTTGCTAATAATGGATCTCTACCTTTATACTCTTCTAATTCTTCTTTTGTACGGTATTTAGCAGGGTCAGACATAGAGTGACCTTTGTAACGGTAAGTACGAATTTCTAAGAATGTAGGTCCTTCACCTGCACGAGCACGTTGAACAGCTTCGTCCATCGCGTTGTGTACAGCTACTGGATCCATACCATCTACAGGAGCACATGGCATATCAAAACCTAAACCGATTTTATAAATATCCATCATGTTTGTCGTACGTTGTACAGAAGTACCCATTGCGTAACCATTGTTTTCACAAACAAAAATTACAGGCAATTTCCACAACATCGCCATGTTGAAAGTTTCATTCAATGCACCTTGACGTACAGCACCATCACCCATGAAACATACGTTCACATTGTCCGTACCTAAATACTTCTCGGCAAAAGCTAAACCAGCACCTAATGGAATCTGACCACCCACGATACCGTGACCACCCATCATACCTTTTGACTTATCAAAAAAGTGCATTGATCCACCTTTACCTTTAGAACACCCTGTTGCTTTACCATAAAGTTCAGCCATACATGCATTTGCAGATACACCTTTCGCTAAAGCTTGAGCGTGATCTCTATATGATGTGATAAATGTGTCTTCAGGTCTTGTCGCTGATACAGTACCAGCTACAACAGCCTCTTGACCAATGTATAAATGACAGAATCCACGGATTTTTTGTTGTCCATAAAGTTGTCCTGCTTTCTCTTCAAATTTACGCATGAGTAGCATTGATTTATACCACTCTAGATATGTCTCTTTTGTTATAGGTGTTGAACTCATTTTAAAGTATTGTTTCTTACTTAACCGATTACAAATCTAGTAATTTATATCGATAATTAGGACACTTTTAATTCCTGAATTAAGTAATTTTTGTCATAAATGGATAAAAAATCTAACTTCAAATATTTTCTATCAATAAATTTTTAAAAAATATTTGTAGCCGACATATGCTAGGAACTTAATTGTTTAATCAAATCCTGTACTGTAATTTTTACTTGCTCACCAGAATCCATATTTTTCAAACTCAGAAGTGCAGACTCCTTCTCTTCATCCCCAATCAACAACACAAATGGAATTCGTTTCGCATCCGCATAACTCATTTGCTTTTTCAACTTTGCAGCAGTTGGATACAATTCTGATGGAATACCTGCTTGACGCAATGAAGCCAATAATGGCAACGTAAATGACTCTATCGATTTATCAAAATTTATTATCAGCACTTTGGTATTCGTAGAGTTTGATTCAGGATACAAATTCAATTCTTCCAAGACATCATAGATACGATCTGCCCCAAAAGAAACACCGACACCAGTCAATCCTTTCAAGCCAAACATCCCTGTCAAATCGTCGTAACGACCTCCCCCACCAATGCTACCCATAGCAACTTCATTGGTTTTCACTTCGAAAATACAGCCCGTATAATAATTTAAACCACGAGCTAACGTGATCTCTACTTCTACGAATTGTGATAAAACTTGATCGTTCGCAAAAGCTTTTACATAAGAAAATACTTCTTCGATTTCTTGAATGCCCTTTAATCCAGTTTCCGAATTAGCAAGCACAGTTTTTAATTGCGAAAGCTTCTCTTCATTCGAACCTTGCAATTCAATAATAGGTTTTAATGTCTCCAAATCCTCGTTGGTAAATCCTCTTTCCAACAATTCTTTATTAACACCATCCAAACCAATTTTATCGAGCTTATCTATAGCAACAGTCATGTCAACAATAAGTTCAGGTTTACCAATGATCTCTGCGATACCTGTTAAGATTTTACGATTATTGATTTTAATTGTAAAATCTTTCAATCCCAAAGCCAATAAAGCTTCTTGATAAATCAAAATAAATTCCGCTTCATTCAACAAACTTTCTGACCCTACGACGTCCACATCACACTGATAGAATTCACGATAACGACCTCTTTGCGGACGATCAGCACGCCATACTGGTTGAATTTGAAAGCGTTTAAATGGTAAAGCAATGTCGTTTTGATGCATAACCACATACCTCGCAAAAGGAACAGTCAAATCGTAGCGAAGTGCTTTTTCGGAAATATGAGGAATTAATTTATTGGAATTTCGCTCTGCTAGCTTTTCTTCTGAAACCTTAGACAAATAATCTCCAGAATTTAGGATTTTAAAAATTAATTTATCCCCTTCATCTCCGTATTTACCTGTAAGTGTAGAAAGATTTTCAAACGAAGGTGTTTGGATTTCATTATACCCAAACTTTTTGAAAACTGTTTTGAGCGTATTGAATATATAATTTCTTTTCTCCATTTCAGCAGGAGAAAAATCACGTGTACCTTTTGCCAATGATGGTTTAATTGCTGCCATACTGCAAAGGTAAGATAACAAAGCGAATATGAAATAATCAAGCGAAAGAATATCGCTCAAAGTGAGATTACAAAATCTTTAGGTAGTCACAAGCTTTTTCAGCAGCTAATTTTTCAGCACTTTTCTTATTGAAATCACGACCTAAGCCACAGACCTCCCCACTTACTACAACTTCAATACTGAACATTTTAGCTGATTCACCTTCAGGATTTTCAATAAGATTAAAAACAACTTCTTTCCCTTCTTGCTGACACCACTCTATCAAACGACTTTTGAAATTAGATTCAGTGATTTCAAGTGTTTCGATATCAACATGTGGTTCAATAATCCGAGTTAACAAAAATTCTTTGGTGAACAAGTAACCTTTATCCAAATAAATTGCACCTACAACAGCCTCAAAAGCATCACCTAAAAGAGATCCTTGCTTTGTGGGATACGATATCATCCGTGAATCGTATTGAATCAATTGGTCAAAGCCCAATTTGCGAGAAAGTTGGTTTAAGTTAGCACGTGACACAATTTTGGAACGCATCTCTGTCAAAAAGCCTTCGCCTTTGTAAGGATACAATTTGAACAGCAATTCTGCAATCACCGAACCAAGCACAGCATCACCTAAAAATTCAAGACGTTCGTTGCTATTTTTGACACCTTCTTTGATCGGAACAGCCACAGATTTATGACGGAAAGCCATTTGATATAACTTCACATTACCAGGTACAAATCCCAGTATATTTTTGAGCTTTTTATAATAAGCTCTATTACGCGAAAAATATAATTTATATATCTGCAATGACATTTTCCAACTGCTAAAAAGTAGAAATAGGTAGTTTAATTTATTTTAAACTACCTATCAACTTTTTTATCTTATTCAATACTAACCTTTATACTTTTTGAAGATTACAGTAGCATTATGCCCACCGAAACCAAAAGTATTACTCAAAGCGGCTTTTACTTCACGCTTTTGAGCGGTATTAAATGTGAAATTCAAATTGTTATCTATTTCAGGATCATCTGTAAAATGATTAATCGTCGGAGGGACAATATCATTTTTAACAGCTAATATAGAAGCGATAGCTTCTACAGCACCTGCTGCTCCCAACAAGTGACCTGTCATAGATTTGGTAGAACTGATGTTTAATTTGTAAGCGTGCTCGCCGAATAAATCAACGATCGCTTTTGTTTCACTGATATCCCCTACTGGTGTAGAAGTTCCATGCACATTGATGTAATCAATGTCTGAAAACTGCATTTCTGCATCATTGACAGCCATAGTCATTGCTAACTTAGCGCCCAATCCTTCAGGATGTGATGCTGTAATATGATGCGCATCAGCACTCATACCACCACCTACAATCTCCGCATAGATCTTAGCTCCACGAGCTAAAGCATGATCTAAACTTTCTAAGACAATAGCTCCTGAACCTTCACCAGATACAAATCCATCACGATCTTTATCAAAAGGACGTGACGCCGTTTTCGGGTCGTCATTTCGTGTTGATAAGGCGTGCATTGCGTTGAAACCACCAATTCCAGCTTCGTTTACCGTAGCTTCAGAACCACCTGTAATGATTATATCAGCTCTACCCATACGAATATAAGTAAAGGCATCAATCATTGCATTCGTCGCTGAGGCACACGCCGACACAGCTGAAAAATTTGGCCCACGCAAACCATGACGCATAGAAATGTGTCCTGGCGCAATATCAATAAGCATTTTAGGAATAAAGAATGGGTTGAAACGAGGTGTCCCATCTCCTTTGGAAAAAGAAAAAATCTCTTCTGTAAAAGTAGTTAATCCTCCAATACCCGCTCCCCAAATAACACCAATACGGTTTCTGTCCAATTTATCAAAATCCAATTCTGCATCTTTTACGGCTTCATCAGTAGAAGCAATAGCATATTGCACAAAAGGATCCACCTTGCGCGCTTCTTTTCGATCCATATATTGAAGAGGATCAAAATTCTTAACCTCGCAGGCGAATTGTGTTTTAAATTTAGACGCATCAAAATGCGTAATAGGAGCAGCACCACTTACACCATTAACTAACGATTCCCAAAATTCAGAAACCGTATTACCTATTGGTGTAAGTGCGCCTAATCCTGTTACAACTACTCTCTTAAGCTCCATTTATTATGTTTGGCCTAATAAAATTAGTTAGTTAACGTTTTTCTCTAAGTAAGCAACTGCTTCACCAACTGTGCCGATGTTTTCAGCTTGGTCATCAGGAATTGCTACGTTAAATTCTTTTTCGAACTCCATGATCAACTCAACTGTATCAAGTGAGTCTGCACCTAAATCATTCGTGAAAGAAGCTTCTGGTGTTACTTCATTTTCATCTACACCTAACTTTTCAACGATAATTGCTTTTACTCTTGATGCGATATCTGACATGATTAAATAGTTTAATTGTTTAATAAATCTGTGCAAAGAAAAATAAATTTACTCATATATCAAACCTTTTTGATATTTAGGTACAAAATAAAACATCAAACGTCCGCTAAAGTACCCAGTCCCATTACTTCGGAATTGAATAAATATTTATATTCAATTATACTAATTCCAACAAGCAATTACAAAAAAAGTTCACATTTTAAGAGCTAAATTATTTAATGCGTATTAATTATTGTAATTTCGTATTAAATTAAATTTTAGGCTAGATTTTGAACAAAGTAACTTTTAAACTCGATCTTGATTTCGACTTAGAGCTAGATTTTACTTTAATAGGTATTAGCTCATCTTTAAGAGATTATAGACTTTGCCACTTCATAAATAAGCATACAGGATTGCATTTCCAATTTGGAAAAGAATCCCCTATCGATCACAATGGAAATATCAAATCTAAGCCACAAGAAGAATTAGATTATCATATCATTACAGAGAAAAATAAGTCTAAAACTTCAACACACAGCTTTCCAATGTATCGATATTGTTGCGAAAGTTTTGAGTATGAATATTACATTATCAACAATAAGAGTCTCGAAAATGGCGTTCTAATTCCAGAATTGGCTAGTTTTGATTATTTCATGTTGATCAAGCATTACATTGACATAGAAGATTTAAATAAGTTAATTGACAACTTAAAATCAATCAATGAAATAATGTTGGTAAAAGAAATTGAACCAACTTCATTGAAATCTAAAGAAAATCTAATATTTTAGCAAACTCTTAACAAAGTGTACTATTTACACTTTGAAAAAAGATATATAATTATGCCTAAATATTACATCCGGTCTGTACAATTAAAAAGATCTGGGTGTTATTTGTAATAAAGAATAAAACTCAAATGAAGAAAATTCAAAAAAGAACGAAAATAGTCGCAACGCTAGGCCCTGCATCAGCACAAAAAGAGGTATTAACTCAACTGATTGCTAAAGGTGTAGATGTGTGCAGACTAAACTTTTCGCATGGTAGTCAAGAAGACCATTTAAAAGTAATCAACACGATCAAAGAGATCAACGCAGAACACCCATTTCATGTTGCTATCTTAGCCGATCTTCAAGGTCCAAAAATTCGTATTGGCAAAATGAAAGAAGGCGGTGCTATTCTTGTTAATGGCACACAGATTGAAATGACTACACAAGAGTTGATTGGTGATGAAAAAAGAGTATACATCACGTATGAAAACTTCCCTAACGACGTAAAAGAAGACGAAATTATATTATTAGACGATGGTAAATTGCAATTGCGTGTACTATCGACAAACCATAAAGATTCTGTAATCTGTGAAGTAGTTCACGGTGGTATTTTAACTTCTCGTAAAGGTGTAAACCTTCCAAACACAAAAGTTTCGATCCCTTCATTGACAGAAGAAGATTTAGACAATTTGAACTTTGCATTAGATCACGGCGCAGACTGGATTGCGATGTCATTCGTACGTTCAGCAGAGGATATCGTACAATGTAAAGAAATCATTGCAGCTAAAGGCAGTCATGCTAAAGTAATCGCGAAAATCGAGAAACCTGAAGCTATTGATAACATAGATGCTATTATCGAAGCTACTGACGCTATCATGGTGGCACGTGGTGACTTGGGCGTAGAGATGCCAATGGAAGAAGTACCAGGTTTGCAAAAAATTATTGTTCAAAAATGTCGCAACTTGTCTAAACCAGTAATTATCGCTACACAAATGTTGGAGAGTATGATTACTACTCCACGTCCTACACGTGCAGAGGTGAATGACGTTGCAAACTCGGTATTAGATGGTGCTGATGCGGTAATGTTGAGTGGTGAAACTTCTGTTGGTGAATTTCCCGAAATCGTTATCGAAACAATGGCGAAAATCATTACGCATGTAGAATCTACTTCTTATCCGTATTACAGCGCGAGAAATGATGCTGCAAATCCAGAGACTGTTATTCAAGATTCAATCTGTGGTTCATCTATTTTCTTAGCAGAAAAAACGAAAGCTTCAGCTATTGTTGTTATGACATCGTCAGGTTACACAGCACTTGAAACTTCTAGCTACCGTCCTAATGCGAATATTTATGTATTTACTGGTAATACACAATTATTAAATCAACTGAGCTTAGTATGGGGCGTTAGTACATTCATTTACGAAAAATTCGAGAGTACAGATGGTACAATCCAAGATGTAAATGAATTATTAAGTCAAAATCAATTGGTTGATCCAGGACAAATTGTAATTAATACAGCTTCGACGCCTTTACATAAAAAAGGAAAAACGAACACAATCCGCGTTTCTGTGGTTCAATAATATACAAATGGCGAGATAAATATCTCGCCGTTTTATTTTTTCTCTTTGCCTAGAAATTTTAGGGAATCTGGCTAACCTTTTAAATCTATCTTATCTAAATTCTCTGCACCAGGCATCGGAGCCAAACCTTTTCCATTCAATTTCTTAACAGGCATAGTATAGAACTCTTCCTCTTTCTTAGTATATATATTCGGAATAGCGACGGAATTATCACCCTTTTGAATAAAGGAATCCAAATTCACAGGTTTTCTCTTTTGTAATGAATCTTGCAGCGGTAAATCGATATTGGGCAATGAAAATCTTTTATATTTTGTTTCCTTACCTTTATCTTGCGCATAGCCATATAAGCAACATAATCCGACCATTGAAAAAACTAAAAAGAATGCTTTCATAAACATATTGGTTATTAAACAATTAAAGTTATCAATTAATGATTACGCATTCAAGTTAAAATCTGTTAAATGAGGCTATTAACACGTAATCATTGTTATTTTTGTATGGAATGAAGAAAAAAAGCATCTCACTTATAATATGGCTGATGTCAATTGCCTTACTTGGCGTAATGGCGATGCAATATTATTTTATCCGTGAAACATATTATCAAGAATCTCAGCTTTTTGACGAAAAAGTAAATACTTCTTTGTCTAAGGTCGCTTCGGAAATCGAAAAAACAGAGATACAAGATTCATACAAAACGCAGGGTAGAATAAATCGAGATAAATATATTGCAGAGCAAAAAAAACAACAAAAACTAGCTCAACAAGTAAGTATTCAAGAAGAAATCGACAGGCTACGCACTAAACAGCAACAGAATTACGAAAAATTTAAGGAAGCCGATGAAGAACTGAAATCGAGGTATCCAAATGTTACGCCTATTGACAATTGGTTTTTTGAAACTTATTATAAAAACAAACAGAATCGTAAATTTATTCAGATTCGCTTGGAACAAGAGCCTATTATAGGCACGACACTTGCCAACACCTACGTAATCGTCTCAGCAACCCGAGAGATGCCAAGAGTTTCTGCAAAAGATGATTCTGTTCGATATGTTATTTCAGAATTTGATTTATTGACGGGTTTTGTCAATTGGTACCAGATAGCTACGCTTCCTCCAAAAGAAGATGAAAATATAAATTTACGCATTAACAAATTACTTAGCCAATTAGATCGTATTCGTGAAGATTTGCTCGCTGAATCCAATCCCGTTACACTGTTTGATACAGTTGCCATCCTAAGTGGAAAGAAAGCTAGTGTAGTAGAAGATTATGCAATGAGCGTACAGTTAGCCAATCGTCCATTGCACAAAAGAATAAATACGCGTCGTGTGCAACAATTGATTCAGCAAGAACTCGGTAGTAGAGACATTCATTCGCCATTCAACATGGAGATTCGCGACCATTTCAAGTTGATTTATCAAACTTCAGACCCTCAAACATTATTGGAGCCAGAAAAGTTGACACGCTATACCACCGATTTATTTAAAGGTGATATTGGAGAATCACGCGGACGTCTTTCAATATATTTCCCGAATAAGAAAAATATAATTGCGCAAAACATCAGCTACCTGATGCTGCCAACTATTGCATTATTTGCACTCTTAGTTGGCTGTTTTGCCTATACATTGAGTATTATTTTTAGACAGAAAAAAATCTCGGAGATGAAGACAGACTTCATCAACAATATGACACATGAATTTAAAACACCTGTAGCCACGATAATGATTGCGAGTGAATCGCTACGAGATCCTGAAATTTCTGCCGATGATAAGCGCGTAAACAAATTGGCAAATATTATTTATGATGAGAATGTACGTTTAGGAAATCATATTGAACGTGTACTTAATATTGCTAAGCTCGAGAAAGAAGATCTGAAAATCGAGAAAACAGATGTGTATTTGAATAGTATAGTAGAGGATGTATTAGATAGTATGCACCTACAAGTGGATAAAGCTAATGGTACACTGAATAAAGAACTCTTTGCTAAACATGATCTCGTAATTGGTGATGAATTGCATCTATCCAATGTAATGTTTAATTTAGTTGATAATGCGATCAAATACAGTCCTAATTCACCAGAAATATCTGTTAAAACATACAACTCAAACAATAAAATCATAGTATCAGTGACAGACAAGGGCATGGGAATGACAAAGGATCAAGCAGAGAAAATATTTGATCAATTTTATAGAATACCTACCGGAAATGTCCACAATGTAAAAGGTTTCGGCCTTGGATTAAGTTATGTGAATGATATTATCAAACGTTTCGACGGTAAAATAACGGTTAGAAGTGAAAAAGACAAAGGCACAACTTTTGAGGTAGTATTACCACTGAAAAAGTCGTCAAAAAAATAGATAAGTATACATATGCAGAAAATATTACTAGCAGAGGATGACCCGAATCTTGGTGAATTACTAAAAGATTACCTGGAATTAAAAGGGAAATTTGATGTCACACTATCTACTGATGGTGAAAAAGCAATTGAAGAGTTTAAAAAAAGTGAATTTGATCTTTGCATCTTTGATGTGATGATGCCCAAAAAAGATGGATTTACTTTAGGCAAAGAGGTACGCAAAATTAATAGTACAATTCCAATCATTTTTGCAACAGCAAAAGGCATGATGGAAGACAAAACGCAAGCCTTCGAATTGGGTGGGGATGATTACATCACCAAACCTTTCCGTGTAGAGGAATTATTATTGCGCATACACGCTTTATTGAAGAGAGCCTCAAAAGATAAGGAGGAAGAACTAGCTGATAAGTTTGAAATTGGCAACTATTTCTTTGACTACACCAGCCAAATCATTACATACAAAGGCCAACAGCAAAAACTCTCTACAAAAGAAGCGGAACTTCTTCGTTTACTTTGTCTGAAGAAAAATGATGTCCTTACGCGCGAAGAAGCATTGAAAAAGATCTGGCACGATGACAATTACTTCACAGGCAGAAGCATGGATGTGTTTTTAAGCAAGCTTCGCAAATATTTGAAGGAAGACGCTAGTGTGGAAATTGTAAATGTCCACGGTAGAGGGTATAAGCTACTAGTTAGTTAAACAGGAAAACGGTCTGAAAATAAATTTTCAGACCTTTTTCCTGTTTATTAGAGTATATATAAAATACTCTCCATTAGAGTGCAAAAATAATTTGCAAGCTTTATTCTCATTTCTTTGCGCTGAATCTAAAGCTATTAACGAAATAGTCTACCAAATCTATCAATTTTATTCACTAGTTTTTAAGAAAAATTTTGATGCTATTGGAAAATTACATATTTTAGCACCGCTTATAGAGAAAGGCTGAGGGACTGGACCCGAAGAAGCCTTAGCAACCTGTCACTGGACAAGGTGCTACATTCTACCCGAACTAACGATAGGGACAGATAAGCTGAGATCACTAATTCCATGTGGCCTTCTCTTAGCAAGAAAACAAAGAATTTTTAATTTATTAAGGAACATTATATGTTACTAACTAACAATCTAGGCTACCCACGTGTGGGACCTTTCCGTGAATTGAAGAAAGCTAATGAAGCGTATTGGGCTAAGAAAATTTCTGCGGAAGAATTATTAAAAGCTGCGAAAGAAATTCGTGAAAACAACTGGAAAACTCAAAAAGATGCTGGAATTGATTTAATTCCTTCGAATGATTTTTCTTTTTACGATCAAGTATTAGACTTATCATTAACTGTAGGCGCAATTCCTGCGCGTTACCAATCTTTAGTGGACAAAATCGATAACAACTACAGTTTAGATTTATACTTTGCTATGGCACGTGGTTTCCAACAAGACGGAATCGACGTGACTGCATCCGAAATGACGAAATGGTTTGACACGAACTACCACTACATGGTGCCTGAGTTCACGAAAGATCAAACTTTCAAATTAACATCTGAAAAATTCTTAAACGAATATAACGAGGCAAAAGCTGCTGGTATCGAAACTAAACCAGTTGTTATTGGCCCAATCACTTACTTATTAATTGGTAAAGAAAAAGAGGCTGGTTTTCACCGTATTGATTTGATCGATCGTTTATTGCCAGTTTACGAAGAGATTATCTCTAAACTAGCTGACGCTGGTGCACAATACATCCAAATTGATGAGCCTTATTTGGCATTGGATATTGATGCTAAAATAAAAGCTTTATATACTACAGTATTCGAAAAATTGAATGCTGCGGCTAAAGGAGCCAAATTGATCGCTACTACCTACTTCGAAGCATTGAAAGACAACGAAGATTTAGCGGTTAGTTTACCAGTGCACGCTTTACACTTAGATTTAGTTCGCGGTGAAAACCAATTAGATACTGTTTTAGCAAAAGTTCCTGCTTCGTTAACACTTTCATTAGGTGTTGTTGAAGGTCGTAACATTTGGAAAAATGACTACGAAAAATCTTTAGCTAAAATCCAACAAGCTGTTGCTGCTTTAGGCAAAGACAGAGTATGGGTAGGTACTTCTTCTTCATTATTACACGTTCCTTTTGATTTGGACAGTGAGAAAAACGAAGAAACTCTTCCTGCTGAGGTTAAAAACTGGTTAGCATTCGCTAAGCAAAAATTGGCTGAGGTAAAAGATTTAGCGGTATTAGCTGAAGGCGAAGTAGATGCTGCAACTGCAGAGCGTTACGAAGCTAACAAAGCTGCTGCTGAAAGCCGTCGTACTTCTCCATTGATCCACAAACCTGAAGTAAAAACTCGCGTAAGCAATATTACTGACGAAGACGCAAAACGTACTTCTCCTTTTGAAGCACGTAAAGCTGCGCAAAAAGCTAAATTTGGTTTACCTGATTTCGCGACTACTACAATCGGTTCATTCCCACAAACGAAAGATGTTCGTAAATGGAGAGCTGACTTGAAAAAAGGTGTTATCACGCAAGAAGAGTACGATAAAGCTATCGCTGAAGAAACTGAAAGCGTTATCCGTTTGCAAGAGAACTTAGATATCGACGTCTTGGTACACGGTGAGTTCGAACGTAATGACATGGTGGAATATTTCGGTGAGCAATTAGCAGGATACGCATTTACACAATACGGATGGGTTCAATCTTACGGTTCTCGTTGTGTGAAACCTCCAGTTATTTATGGTGATGTTTACCGTCCAGAAGATATGACTGTTCGTTGGTCATCATACGCACAATCATTGACTGACCGCCCTGTAAAAGGTATGTTGACAGGTCCTGTTACGATCTTACAATGGTCTTTCGTACGTAACGATCAACCTCGTGAAACGACAACTTACCAAATCGCTTTAGCTATCTTAGATGAAGTTCAAGCTTTAGAAAAAGCAGGTATCAAAATTATCCAAATCGATGAGCCAGCTATCCGCGAAGGTTTACCATTGCGTCAAGCTGACCAACAAAAATATTTAGATTGGGCTGTACGCGCATTCCGTGTCTCGTCATCAAATGTTGAAGATGATACGCAGATCCACACGCATATGTGTTACTCTGAATTCAACAACGTAATCAAAGATATCGCTGCTATGGATGCTGACGTTATCACTATCGAGACTTCACGTTCACAAATGAAATTGTTGAATGCTTTCGCTGGCGAATTTAAATACCCTAACGATATCGGCCCAGGTGTATATGATATTCACTCACCACGTGTACCAAGTAAAGAAGAAATGATTGACTTGTTGCGCAAAGCGAAAGATGTAGTTCCTGCATCTCAACTTTGGGTAAACCCTGACTGTGGTTTGAAAACTCGTGCTTGGCCAGAAACTAAAGCTGCATTAGAAGCAATGGTAGAAGCTGCTAAAGTATTGAGAGCTGAAGCATAATTCAGAAAACTAGTAATATTAAATAGACTAAACCTCTCGCGATGTCAAATTGCGGGAGGTTTTTTGTTAAATCACATTATTTCAAACAATTGTCGTATTATTGGCATATCGATATTTCTTTGTTTAAAGCATAATAAACCAACTTTGTGACATGAATAAACCAAATTATAACGAAATCATTAAAACTGCTAGAAAAACCAAAGGATTAACCCAACAAGAACATGCGGGTAAGGCTGGAGTATCACTACGTACAGTGCAACGTATAGAAAAGGGAACAGAGGAAATAAGTGGTTTTAGTCTTCGCCAAATTTGCATCGTATTAGATATACCGTTAGAAGAAATTATTATGCAAAACGTAAATCAAATTAGTATTGATGCCAATCAAATTGGAAGTATCAGAAATCTATATCTGAGTTCTTTATGCTTCGTTATAAATCCTATTCTAGGTTTTTTGGTGCCTTTTATATTTGGATATACCAAACAGAATAAAAGTGAACTTTTCGTAAAACATTTACAAAAAATCACAAGATTTCACGGCTTTTATTTATTGTCTATCTCACTAATATTTATTTTATTTTTATGCTCATTTAATAATGATCCATTTTTAATTTATAAAAGCATATTTAATAATCAAATTATTAGTTCACTTTTCATATGGCAAATTCTCATTATTATATATTTGTTATACCTCCCTATCTCTCTAATATGGACAATATATTGGATTACTCAATTAAAGAATGATATTAAATAAAAACCTTTCGCCAAACAACTTGTTCTACAATAAAACACATATCAATTATGAAAAGAATAGGTTTATTAACAGCAATATTATCCACTATCACATTACTTTCAAGTTGTGAGGTAATCGGAGGAATATTCAAAGCCGGCATGTGGTCTGGTATTATAATCGTAGTTATTGTAATTGCGCTGATTATTTGGTTGATATCAAAATTTATGGGGGGAAGAAGAGGTTAAGATCAGATTCTCAAAAGAAAATAATAAGGCCTTTCTACCATAAATAGAGAGGTTTTTCTACTAATCAATCTGTTATTAAAATTTAATAAGTTTAATGACAGCGTATTTATTGCTAATCGGTGATTTTGTAACTATCTTAATGTAGTTTTTGTGAGGAAGAATATACATGAAGAAGCTCGTTTTATTATTTCTGTTTATATCAAATTTTTCTTTAGTATTTTCGCAAGATGGATACCCCAAACCAACAGCCAAAGACATTTTATTTTACATTCAACACAATCGCGGGAAAAATGCCTTTATTTATCAGCCAAATTACACTTCAAACCACCAGCTCAATGATAAAGAACCCATAAAAATAAGTCGACAATTATTTAATCAAAATGGGGAAATAAAGCCTTTGACAGGCATTCAGCGACGCTATGCATATGGGGTTAAAACAGAAAAATTAGGTGATAATCATTACGAAATCACACTCGTCTCCTATCCTTCCCAAAAGTTATATTTAAAGTTTGATACACAAAACAAACCATTTGTAGAAACTACTATTGCAGGAAAATATATCCGTATTAATAATTTATATATCTACTTGAAGGAGGGTTCAACAGGATTAAACATTGAAGCAGAATATATTTTGTTTTATGGGACAGATAGAAGTGGAAAACACATTTATTCTAAACTAATATTATAAGTTTCATAATAGTTCAGGATGGCAAATTCACACTTTTAATTATCTTTGCGTCAAACAATTTAACCAATGTCTGCAAAACCAATTTTTGAATATAATCGTCAATATCCTTCCGTAGCTGATTTAAGAAAAAAAGCAAAACAACGTATTCCTAAATTCGCATTTGATTACCTAGATGGGGGTTGCAATGAGGAATTAAATCTCGTGCGCAATGAAAACGACTTCGATAATATATTGCTTAAACCGCAATATTTACGTGTAGGCGAAGAGATTGATATGTCCGTCGAATTATTTGGACGCCGATACAGCGCACCTTTTGGCGTGTCTCCTATTGGACTTCAGGGATTAATGTGGCCTAATGCACCTGAGATTCTTGCCAAAGCTGCCGCAAAAAATGATATTCCTTACACGCTGAGTACTGTATCAACAAGTAGTATAGAACGCATTGCTGAAGTTTCTGATGGTAAAGCTTGGTTTCAATTATACCATCCTACAGAAAATAGATTGCGTGACGACATCTTAAATCGCCTTAAAGCTGTTGAGTGTCCAGTATTGGTCGTTCTTGTAGACGTGCCATCGTTTGGGTTACGCTATAGAGAGATTAAAAGCGGTTTGTCAATGCCTCCTAAAATGAATATTACGAATATTCTCCAGACGTTGATAAGACCTACTTGGGGTATTCAGACATTGAAGCATGGTATTCCTTCTTTCGCGACACTAAAACCTTACATGGAAAAAGGATTAGATATGGCACAACTGGGACAGTTTATGAACCGAACTTTTACGGGTAAGGTAAATATGGAAAAAGTGAAAGCCATTCGTGATATTTGGAAAGGCCCATTGGTATTAAAAGGCATTGCGACAGAAGAAGATATGGAAGCTTCGATCCAACTCGGAGTAGATGGTGTTATTGTTTCTAATCATGGCGGTAGACAGGTAGATGCTGGAGAGTCATCCATCGTGTCATTAATGAAATTAGCATCCAACCCATCATACAAGAGTAAGCTAAAAATCATGATGGATGGAGGGATTCGTTCGGGCGTAGACTTAGCAAGAGCACATGCTGTAGGATCAGAATTCAACTTTATGGGACGTCCATTTATGTATGGCGTAGGTGCGTTAGGAGTAGAAGGTGGTGAACATACGATCAACATGTTTAAAGCGCATCTATACCAAGTCATGCAACAGCTCACTGTAGACAATATCAATCAGCTTCAAGATCGATTGATAAAATAACCTTATATTTGTGCCATGATTACAGCAGAGCGATATCATGATATTTCATGTGGACATAGAGTAGTTGGGCACGAAGGCAAATGCAGATTTTTGCATGGGCACAATTATAGAATACATTTTGAAGTAGCAGCAGCACAATTGGATGAGGTAGGTCGTGTTTTGGATTTTTCTGTTATCAAAGAAAAATTGTGCATGTGGCTGGAAGATAATTACGATCACAAGTTTTTGATTTGGGAAAATGACCCATTGCTTGAAGAATTACAAAAGCTTACAGCTGAAAGTCTAGTCATCGTCCCATTTAACCCAACCGCTGAAAATATTGCACAGCATCTCGTAGAAGTTATAGCACCTCAACAGCTTAAAGACACCACTTGTACGCTTGTCCGATGCAAAGTCGAAGAAACACAAAAGTGTTCAGCAACATATAAAAAATAAAGGAGAAACAATGTTTCTCCTTTATTTTTTTAAGCTAATTCTAATAGTACAGGACAGTGATCTGAATGCACCGCATCTGGTAATATTTTAGCCCCAACAATTCTATCTTGCAAAGCTTGCGAAGCCATATTGTAATCAATACGCCAACCTAAGTTTTTGCCTCTTGATCCGGCTCTATAGCTCCACCACGTATAATGATGTGGATCAGGGTTCAGCGAACGAAATGTATCTATAAATCCAGAATTAATAAAATTCTCCATCCACTCCCGCTCAGCAGGCAAAAATCCTGAAGTATTCGCATTTGATTTTGGATTGTGAATATCGATTGCACGGTGACAAATATTATAATCGCCACTAATAACTAAATTAGGATGTTCCACGAGCAACTTATGTGCATATTGGTGAAAATCATCCAAGAATCTATATTTAAAATCTTGACGCACATCACCCGTCGTTCCTGACGGAAAATAGGTACTCATAACCGACACATCCTCAAAATCCGCACGAATTATTCTCCCTTCGAAGTCATAATCTTCGTGACCACAACCGTATTCTACATGTTTTGGTGTAATCTTAGTTAAGATTGCAGTACCGCTATAACCCTTTTTCTGCGCGGGATACCAATAATGCTCATACCCCATTTGTTCCAAAAATAGAATTTCTGGTACTTGATCGGGTGTAGCTTTTATTTCCTGCAAACAAACGACATCTGGATTAACCTCCGTCAACCACCCTAACCAATCTTTTTTTAGTGCCGCTCGTAGTCCATTGACATTGTATGTGATTATTTTCATAGACTAGAGTTTGTAATTTTTGGACTTGAATCCGTCAAATAACTTAGTAAAAAAACTATTTTTAGGTTTTAACCCATTCATTTCTCTTTCAATATTTATTGCTTCGCGACGTGTCAACAAACGAATATGCATTGGCTCATCTGTAATCGGTCTATCCACATTATTTGTGGATACACCAGCGATTTGATCGACAGCCTCAATTCCTTTTAAAACCTCGCCAAAGACTGTATAGTTACCATCCAAATGCGGCGTACCACCAATGGTTTTGTAGGCTTCACGCTGTTGTTCTGAGAATTGCTTTCCTTGCATACGCATCGTTACCAAGGAATCTAAACCAGCATCTGAGAATTTACGTCCTTGCACAATGTAAAATTGCGAACCCGATGATGACTTTGCAGGATTATTGTCTCTTGCTGCACCTAGTACACCTTTTTTGTGAAATAACCCTTCTTGAATTTCAGAATTGATTTTATAATCTGGTCCACCATTACCCAGTACAGTTAGACTCGTGGTTGTAGGCTCCTTAGATTCAGGGTCACCACCTTGAATCATGAAATTTTTAATCACACGGTGAAATAGAATACCATCGTAATATCTTTCACTCACTAACTTCTTGAAGTTGTCCCGATGCTTTGGTGTTTGGTTATACAATTGCGCCAACATTACACCTTTATTGGTTTTGATTTCTACATAGTAATGTTGTGGCTTTTGTGCAAAACTTTGCATTACGAAAAAAGTCAAAACGAGACTTAAAACTATTCTTTTCATTTATATTATTTTATATAAAATCTAAATCTTGGAAGTAATCAATAATCAACGATTTCATGATCAACTCTTGCTCTAATAATGTATAATTAGGAACGGGTTTTACTAATTTCCAATGCGGCCAACCATCCTCATCTGAACCTTCCAACTCATAAAAACCCATCGAAGAAAACAACCTGCATGTTGCAATATGCATAAGTTCTTCTTTTTCTCGTTTCGAAAATTGTTTTGGTCCTTTTCCCAATTCCTGGACACCGATCAAAAATAGCATGACTTTCAGATCTGGTAATTCCATGTCAAAACTTTGCGCAATGGCTTCCCGAAGAACATTCCACTTTTGATTTACTTCTGTTGCTTTCATATACTAGCTATTGCGCCAAAATACTATTTATAATTTGGTTTTGGCACAACCTGATTTAATCGTTACGTTATTTGGACAATTTCAAGATGAGATCTTGACATCTTTTCTCCACCATCGCATATACTGGCTCAAACATCGCGTCATCGTAATACGGATCTGGCACAATATCGTCTTCCAAAAACAGCGACACTTTCGCCTTTTGAGCATCATTTTGCGCAAGTCGAATTACATCCTTATAATTCTGTCTATCCATAACTAAAATACGATCGTATTTATCGAATAACGCCGTTGTAAAATGTTGTGCTTTCTGTGTAGAAATATCCACTCCGTATTTCTTAGCTACTGCAATACTGCGTCTATCTGGACACTGACCGACATGCCAATCACCCGTTCCTGCAGAATCTACTTCCCAGCCTAAATTTTTACTATCTGCTATATGTTGTAAAATGCCGTGTGCCAATGGCGATCGACAAATATTTCCTAAACAAACCATTAAAATCTTCATAGCACAAAAATGTCTTTTTATTCTGTAAAAACAAAAATGGCTTCCCGAAGAAAGCCATTTTATATCAATTAAGTATTGCTATTAGTATTCAATAGGAACATTTAATTCAACTGTACTACCGCGTTGAGGCACACCTTTGATACGTACAATATTACGTCTTGTTGATGACAATGCTGATTCTACATCATCCACACTGTTCACTGCTTTTCCATTTACTTCAGTGATTACTAAACCTTTCTCTACACCGAAGTATTCGAAAACGCCACCTCTGTGTACTTGAGTCACGATAACCCCAGACGACACACCCAATTCTTTCTTACGTACATCCGTTGCAGGAATGAAACTAGCACCTAATTTATTGAAGATTTCGGTTGCGCTTGCACTTGGTCCATCTTCACCGCCTTTCCCTTTTGTATCTTCTTCAGCTTTTAGTGTTAAGTTAACATCTTTCTCTTTGCCCTCACGCTTGTATGTGATTTTTACTTTATCACCTGGACGAAGTCTAGCTACACGCTCTTGTAAATCTGAAGATGAGTAAATGGTTCTGCCTTCGATTTTAGTAATAATGTCACCGCCTTTGATACCAGCACTTTCTGCAGCACCACCTTTTACAACATTTTGTACATAAAGACCATTAACGTCATCAATTCCTTTTTCCTTACGCAATGCTTCGTTCATTTCAGTGAATGTTACGCCAATGAAACCGCGTTTTACACTACCGAATTCTTTAAAGTCATCCAAAATCTTTTTAGCCAAGTTAATTGGGATAGCAAATCCATATCCTGCATATACACCTGTTGGGGAAGCAATCGCTGAGTTGATACCAATTAATTCACCACGCGCGTTCACCAACGCACCACCACTATTACCTTTATTAATTACCGCATCGGTTTGAATAAATGACTCAATCGCTGTATTGATAATTTGTTGATCTTGATCACCGAAGCCACGAGGCTGTTGTTGCTGTGAATCTCCCAAAATACCAATTTGACGACCTTTTGCACTAACGATACCCGCTGTTACCGTAGATTGTAAACTCAATGGATAACCTACAGCTAATACCCACTCACCAATTTGTACATTATCCGAATCACCCATTTTTACCATAGGCAAATTTGTAGCACTCACTTTTAATAAAGCTAAATCCGTGTTGGCGTCTTTACCAATGACTTTAGCTTCGAAAGTACGTTTATCTGTCAATTGTACTTCGATTTTATCTGCATTTTCAACAACGTGATTGTTTGTCACGATGTAACCATCAGGAGTCAAAATCACACCAGACCCCGAAGCTTGCTGTTGACGAGGTTGTGCTTGCTGACGACGTTGTGGTGCACCGAAAAATTCCTCAAACATATCGAATGGAGAACTTCCGCCACCACCGCGTTGCGATCCGCGAGCAGTCATTGTCACTTTTATATGTACTACTCCAGGAGATACCGCTGCTGCTGCCTGCGTGAAATCTGGATTTCCTGTCGACGACATAATTTCTGCCGAAGGATTATTTGCATAATATACTTTTTGCTGTTCTTCTAATGTCATGTTTCCAAACTGTTTGTCTTCAAACAATTTATATCCTCCTACAGCTATTGCTCCACCTAAGACAGCTGTCAATAAACTTATTCCTATTTTTCTCATATTATTTATTGCTGTTTTAAAATTCTTAATTATTGTATTTCTATTCTTACCTTGTGGCATTCAAATCTAATACCATATTGGCAGATGACATATCCTTTGTCAGTTAAATTTTGTTAACAAATCACGTGTAAACAAGCTATTTAACAAGTTTTAACAAATTGGCTTTAGTTTTGTAACAAGAATATTAAATTTGAGCTAAATTTTCAAATATATGAGCAGAAAAATCCAATTTTCTAAATACCAAGGCGCAGGAAACGATTTTGTCCTGATAGATAATAGAAATAACCTTTTCGATAGAAATAACAAAGATTTGGTTAAAAAGTTATGCGATCGCCGATTCGGTATTGGTGGGGATGGCTTGATGTTGCTTCAATATAATGAACATTTTGATTTTGAGATGGTTTATTACAATGCAGATGGTTGCGAAGGCACCATGTGTGGTAATGGTGGACGCTGTATAGTTGCATTCGCAAGAGATCTGCAAATTATTTCAGACAAAACTGACTTTGTGGCAGTTGATGGTCCACATGCGGCAGAAATTTTTGCCGACCAAGTCAATTTAGGCATGATCGATGTAAACATTGTTCAGCGTGATAATGATGCATTCGTCTTAAATACGGGTTCACCTCACTATATTCTGAAAGTCCAAGATTTAGCAAATCTCGATGTATTTAAAGAAGGTTTTGCGATTCGCAATAATGCAACTTATGGCGAAAAAGGTATCAACGTTAATTTCATTGAGGCAGAAGGAAATGGATATTTTGTACGCACTTTTGAACGCGGTGTTGAAGACGAAACTTTTGCCTGCGGAACAGGTGCAACTGCAGCAGCCATGGCAATGGCAATAGATCAAAACTTAGAGGGCGACATTACTTTACCTATTCGTGTATTGGGTGGACAGCTTTATATTTCGTTTCATAAATCTGGAACTACATTCACAAATGTGTATTTAAAAGGTCCAGCGAACTTTGTATTTAAAGGTGAAATCGAAATTGATTAATTATTTTAAGTATTATTAACGTATTATTTCATCTTCCTACATTTTCAAGGTATATTAGTTGTCTTTTTTGAGGGACATACCACAGATTGATGCAACAGATAGATACTTCACATTCGTACAAATTAATATATTCTTTTGGTGAGCACCCTTATTTGGGTTACCTTATCGAACCACATATCGTACAGTTCAATCCAAACGGTAGTCTTTCGCTTTCCTCCAAAAGAGTATTTACTAATACGGTAGAAGAATTTGCTGACGCATTGGATGAAACGGATTACAAAATCATCAAACTGCTTGATGAAATTGAGCAAAGCAACGTAATCAAAAAGTATCATAAAAAGCCTGTTCGACCGATCGACTACTTCAGTAAAATATTTGACGATAAAGTTCGCAACTATATTCGTCCAAAATTAGAAAAGAAACTGCTGAAGGTCATGGATATGATTGGTGATAAGCCAATCTATTTGATGAGTAAAAAAGATGGTTATCCTGCAGAACAACAGCTACGAATAGCAGAACAGACCACATCTATTCTTTTTCACTTCAGAAGAAATGAAGAAGAAACACGCTATTTCCCCACATTGAAATATGATGGCCACCGCATGGAATTTATGTTCAAAAATGCGGAAGTAGTCATCAATGCACAGGCTTGGCTTTTGTTGGACAATGTTCTTTATCATTTTGACCAACCCTTAGAAGGCAAAAAGCTAACGCCTTTTCTAAATAAAAGATACATAAGTGTTTCACGTGCTACAGAGCGCAAATACTATGAAACCTTTATTTCGCCTTTGATTGAAAAATATGCGGTCTACGCTGAAGGATTTGATATTAAAACACTCAAAGAAGAGGCTACACCTATTTTGACACTCAATTATGTACAGAACGGTGAATCGCATATACAATTGAATTTTCAATACGGTGATTATACCTTCTCTCCAACCTCAGATCAAAAAGTTTCTGTTCGCATGTCTTATGACGAGGAAAATGATTTGTACAACTTTACGCGCATAAAGCGTTCGGTAATTTGGGAAAATAATCAACATAATCTGCTTGAAGAATTGGGTCTAAAAAGGCAAGATGCCTTATTTGGAAGCTATACCACCAATAAAATCGAGTTCCCAAATGTATTTGAATGGTTGAGTCACAAGCAAGAAGAATTAGTTGCCAAGGGCTATATCATCAAACAAGAAACAGGTGATAAGCATTTCTTTATTGGAAAGACAACCTTAGATATCGAGATTGTCGAGGATAACGATTGGTTTGATGTACGCGCATTCGCGAATTTTGGACCTTATAAAATTCCTTTCATACAACTACGTGATCATATTCTGAATAGAATTCAGGAATTTACACTTCCCAATGGTGAAATAACCATTATCCCAGAGGAATGGTTTGCGCAGTACGAGCATTTGTTCCAATTTGCGATAAAGAAGAATGGGCTTCAGCTCAATAAAGCACATATCGGGATTTTGCATGAAATATCCGAACACACGGCTTTGACAATGAGTCGTAAGTTGCAAAACCTAAGCAACTTTGAAGAAATTACCAAAGCAGAACCTCCAATAGACTTCAATGGAAGTTTGCGTCCTTACCAAGAGGCTGGTTACAATTGGTTCCATTTCTTACAAGAATTCAAATTTGGCGGTGTATTAGCTGATGATATGGGTTTGGGAAAAACAGTACAAACTTTAGCTTTATTGCAAAAGCAAAAAGAAGAATTGAAAAGCACCGATCATGCCAAAACTTCTTTACTGGTGCTTCCGACATCGCTAGTTTATAACTGGCAAAAAGAAGCAGACAAATTTGCACCTAAGCTGCGTATTCTGATGCATGTAGGATCGAATAGATTCAAAGATGCGTATGCATTTACCCATTTTGATTTAGTGATTACGACCTATGGTATAGTGCGTAGTGATGAAGAGCTATTTAGTAAATTCTTCTTCAATTATATTATTTTGGACGAAAGTCAAAATATTAAAAACCCCACATCGAAATCTTTTAAATCCATCAAATCACTCAAAAGCAGACACAAACTGGCGTTGAGCGGAACACCTATAGAAAATTCTGTTTCGGATATTTGGTCTCAAATGCACTTTTCGAATCCTGGATTATTGGGAAGTTATTCTTTCTTTCAAAAAGAATTTGTGATTCCAATTGAGAAGAAGAAAGATGAAAGTACAGCAAAGCGTTTGCAAGCGATTATAAAGCCGTTTGTACTGCGACGCACCAAAAGTCAGGTAGCGACAGAGTTGCCTCCTAAAACCGAACAAATCGTGTATTGCGAGATGAATGAATCGCAAGCCGATCTCTACGAATCGACAAAATCCGAATACCGCAATGCATTGCTTGAAGGAACAGCGAATGATAATGCGAAAGGAAATCAAATCGCTTTATTACAAGGTTTAACCAAGTTGCGCCAACTGGCGAATCACCCCAAAATGGTTGACGCCGATTACACCGAAGATTCGGGGAAATTCGAGGCTGTCATCAACATGTTGGAATCTATCTCTACAGAAGGAAACAAAGTGCTGATCTTCTCTCAATTTGTAAAGCATCTGGATATATTCAAATCATACTTCAAACAAAAAAATATTCCTTTTGCGTATTTGGACGGTGCAACGAAAGATAGAGCGCAAGCGGTACAAGAGTTTAAGGAAAATGATGCTGTCAAGGTTTTCTTAATCTCCATCAAGGCTGGTGGTGTTGGTCTAAACTTAACAGAAGCGGATTATGTATTTATCTTAGACCCATGGTGGAACCCAGCTGTCGAGCAACAAGCTATTGATAGATCACACCGCATCGGACAAACCCGCAATGTATTCATCTATAAATTTATCAGTAAGGATACCGTAGAAGAGAAAATAGTGGCTCTACAAAACCGCAAAATGTCAATCGCTACATCACTTATCACTACAGAAGACAGTTTTGTAAAATCGCTTTCGCAAGATGATTTGAAGGAGTTATTGAGGTAGTAGTTATTGAATTTATTTTACTATTTCGTCATTTCGAAAGAAACACAATGTAGTGAGAAATCAATTAAAAGATTTCTCCTGACGACGAAATGACTCGGTTTAGGTTACTATTACGAGTAGTTTTTAATTTTCATGCTGTTCAACTATAAAACTAAGAACATTTTTAAAATATTCTTTTAGGTTTTCAAACTCATGTTCTCCCGGATACCAGTTCGCAAATTTCCAATATCTCCAATCTTCATTTTCTGATTTTGGAGGCAATAATAAAAATTGTTGCTCTTCTAATTTTCCACCTACAATTATCGCATTATCCAATTCCGGCAGAACATCGTACGCATCAATTATTTCTGGAGCAAAGTTTTTCAGATAATCAATTTCCGTAATCCTTTCAAAACTTGGCTCTATGTCATTCGGAGATGAAAAACCATTTGTTATTCTCAAAAACTCTTTGTAATCCTCTGGTAGTTTCACACCAAGCTTGCCTTCAACTTCTGCTACTTCCCTTTCGGTTGGTGGAACTTCACCAAGCCATTCATTTTTTATTTGTTCAACAGTAAAATTGAAATCTTCATATTTGATTGCTTTCTGAGAAATTTCGATTAACAAATTTTTCATGAGTTCTATTTTATGCAGATTTGATAAACAATTGCCTATAGCATCTAAATATACACAATAGCCTTAAAAATCAGACACCTACTAAAGAATTATAAAACAAGAAAAACTGTAAGAAATCTTACAGCTTTTCACAATCCTCCTAAGAGCTTATTCTTTTAGATCAAACCTTTTTTCGCTTATAATTCAGCTACTTGTAGTACATTTATTGCATTCACACGAATCGAATCATTTTGAAATGAGTTTTCTACACCATCTGCTTCAGTAAATGCAAAGCATAATCTATTGTTGTGATATTACTTAAAGCTAAGCGCAATTGTCCTTTTACTTCTTTTAAATTACTAATAGAAGGATTTGCTCCTACGAAAGCCAATACTTTTCCAAACTGATCCGATTCGAAATAGCTGGATTTTGCATTGTTGATAAAGAAACCTTTCAATGTTTGCTTTTTGTATGAAATTTTCTCAAAACCAATTTCTTTGCCTAGCCATTGCAAACGCAGTGTGTTGAACAACTCAAATACCGGTGCAGGAATAGGGCCAAAACGATCTTCCAATTCTTTCTCGAAAGATGTAAGCTGTTGTTCATTTTCGAGCTTTGCAATATCATTATACAAGTTGTACCGCTCGCCGATATTGGTTACATATTCGTCTGGAATCATCACTTCCAAGTCGGTATCTATTTGGGTAAACGACACGTATTTTCTGTTTTGTTCGTCCGCAAACAATTCCCCAAATTCGTCATCTTTCAATTCTTGAACGGCTTCATCCAAAATCTTGTTATACATCTCAAAACCAATTTCCGCAATAAAGCCTGATTGCTCCGCCCCCAACAAGTTACCCGAACCACGAATATCCAAATCACGCATCGCCACATTGAATCCGGAACCTAATTCCGAGAATTCTTCGATTGCAGAAAGACGCTTGTACGCTTCTGGTGTCAAAGTCGACATCGGTGGACTCAACAAATAACAAAATGCTTTCTTGTTCGAACGACCTACACGACCTCGCATTTGGTGCAAATCACTTAACCCAAACATATGCGCATGGTTGATGATAATGGTATTGGCATTCGGGATGTCCAAACCAGCTTCAATAATCGTCGTGGCCACTAACACATCAAAGTCGTGGTTGATAAACTTCAACATCACATCTTCCAAGTCATCACCTTCCAACTGTCCGTGTGCTACGCCCACGCGAGCTCCTGGGACAAGCTTTTGAATCATTGCGCCTAGTTGCTTCAAATCAGCAACGCGGTTATGAATAAAGAATACCTGTCCCCCACGATCCAACTCGTAAGCCACAGCTTCTTGAATCAAGGCTTCACCAAAAACATGCAATTCTGTCTGCACAGGTTGTCTGTTTGGAGGAGGTGTCGAGATAATACTCAAGTCACGCGCACCCATTAATGAGAAGTGCAATGTTCGCGGAATAGGTGTTGCGGTCAATGTCATCGAATCCACATTGGCACGCATCAGTTTGAGTTTCTCTTTGACAGTTACCCCAAACTTTTGCTCTTCATCGATAATCATCAGACCGAGGTCTTTGAATTTTACATCCTTGCTCACCAAGCGATGTGTACCGATGATAATATCTATTTTACCCTCTTCGAGTTTTTTAAGAGTTTCTTTAATTTGCTTCGTAGACTTAAAGCGATTGATATAGTCAATATTCGCAGGAAGACCTTTTAGACGCTCAGAGAAAGTACGGTAATGTTGCAATGCCAAAATAGTTGTTGGTACCAAAACCGCAACTTGTTTGCTGTCCGCAACAGCTTTGAACGCTGCACGGATAGCGACTTCGGTCTTCCCAAAACCGACATCACCACAAACCAATCGGTCCATCGGATGTGGCGACTCCATGTCACGCTTCACATCGTTGGTTGCTTTTTCTTGATCTGGCGTGTCCTCATAGATAAAGGACGCTTCTAATTCTTTTTGCAAATACGAATCTGGACTAAATGCATTACCTGTCTGTGCTTTACGCACAGCATACAATTTAATAAGGTCACGCGCGATATCTTTAACCTTTTTCTTGGTTGTTTTCTTCAGTTTGTCCCAGGCATCCGTTCCCAACTTATTCATTTTAGGAACTGTACCTTCCTTCCCGGAATATTTTGAAATTCGGTTTAAGGAGTTGATATTGACATACAAGAGGTCATTGTCTGCATAGATCAGACGAATCATCTCTTGCGTCTTGCCATTCACATCGACCTTTTCTAAACCCGCATATTTACCTACACCGTGATCTATATGGGTGATGTAATCACCTGGCTTAAGGTCACGCAATTCTTTCAACGTAATCGCCTGCGAACGCTCATACGCTTTGATGCGCTTGTATTTATAGTAGCGATCAAAAATCTGGTGATCAGTATAACAAGCAAATTGTATCGTGTCATCACGAAAACCTTCACGCAAAGCTTTGTAGATTGGCGTAAAAGTCACCGACTTATCTATATCATCCAAAATAGCATAGATACGCTCAACCTGTTTTGTCGAGTCCGAAAATATCAGATTCTTTATCTTCTTGCTTTCGTTTTCTTTGAAATTATGAATCAACAAGTTAAAATCCTTGTTGAAGGAAGGTTGCGGATGGGTGTCAAAGTTGATAACCTCATCAGCCTTAAAGAAGAATTGCTTACCAAACTCCACATTTGGGAAATCAAACAACATCGAACCGAAGTTCTTGTCATCCGTAAACGTGAAACGTGGATCTACTAAGTCTGGATTATTTTTGAGATCGGCTTCGGACAAAGCTTTCCACAATTGGGAAGCTTTTTTGTAGCCTTCTTGGATAATATCAAATGTGAATTGTACATCTTTAATCCAAATCACCGAATCCCTATCGATGTATTCCAGTAGGGAAATATGATTATTGGCTAAAAACTTTGCTTGTACATTGGGAACAATCGTTACAGTGTGAATCTTACTCACCGAAAGTTGACTTTCAATATCAAACGTACGGATACTCTCGATCTCATCGCCGAAAAACTCCACACGATACGGCAAATCATTCGAAAAAGAAAAAATATCTACAATACCACCTCGAATCGCAAATTGGCCTGGTTCATACACAAAATCAACCCGTTCAAAATCGTATTCGTACAAAAACTCATTGATAAAATCAATGCTCAATTTTGTATTCTGCGTGATCGGTAAGGTGTTTTTCTCTAAATCCTGACGATTGATCACCTTCTCTGCAATGGCTTCGGGATAGGTAACCACGATTTTCGGCAGTTCGGAAGTATGATTGAGGGAACTCAACGTCTCGGCACGTTGCAATACGTGCGCACTATCCAGTTGCATGAAATCAAAAGCCTTACGGTAAGAGACGGGAAAAAACAAAATCTGCTTGTCAAACAAACTCTCCAAATCACTCAAAAAGTAGGATGCTTCCTCATGCGTCGGTAAAATAAAGACATAAGGACGCTCCTGCAGATGATAAGCCGAAGCCGCCACCATCGCATCCGATGACCCAATAAGTCCTTTGAGTTGGATTTTAGGATTTTTACTTTGAATTGCTTTTACAAGTGTAGTGACTTGTGTTGTTTTTCCGTAATGTGCTAAGATTTCCTGAATATTCACTTAAGTCCCAATGTTTTCACCAAAGTTAGTAAAAATATGGCAGTGGGGATTTTATGAAGTTGAGTTATTTAACAATTTAAAATAACAAAAAAAAAGTCTGCACTCCTGCAGACTTACATACTAAACAAAAATTACCCAGTACCTATGGATAAGTCGTTACAACTTTATTAATTTTCCAGCCTTCAGCAGATTGGATCAATGTAATGTTGTCTACTCTTTTGAACGTACCGAAATCCATAGTCACTTTGCTGATCGTCGTACTACCTACCTGATCTACGATTTCAATAGTTTGTGTGGAGTTATATTTTAAGTTTTTGACAGATTTCAAATAGTTTACGTATTGTTTCTTGCCAAATTTGTCGTTGTTAGCGGTATTGCTGTATTCGAAGTTGTCAGCAAACATTTCTTTGGTGTATTCTGAACTTCCCAACATAGATGCACCTACATAGTTCATGACAACTTCCTTGCTGTTCAATTCTTTGAAAGGTTTGCTATAAGCGTGTGCGTAAAGAACAGTTGATACTAATGTGATAACTGCTACTGCGATTGTTTTTATATTTCTTTTCATAACTTTTATATTTTAATTTCTGGTGTTTTGTTAGGACAAAGGTATAGCAGTAACGTGGGCTACGAAACTCTGTTTCGACCAGTAGACGTAGATTTTCGGTGAAAATGGAATAGAAATCGGTAAAAATATTTAGAAGAAGGGAAACAGATTCGGTTAAATGATTATGTTTTCATAGCCCTCTATGCCGGGTAGGCATCCTACTTTTTATCGCAAAAGTAGGCAAAGCTCGTCGCTGTATCGAGTTGCCACATCGCTATACCATCCTTACAAATCGCAACTCGCTAAGGCGACATTTAATGCACAACAAAGAATAGTGCAATAATTTGATTGTAAGAAATAGTATTATTGACTTTTTTATTCAGAATAGATGTTCTATAAGAACAGTGCACAGAGACAGAGCTTAAGATTAAAATGATTTTAGCTTATCATTAAGCCTTGCTCTTCAGCAAAAGTAAGAACCTTATCGTATGACTCTTTTAGATCAAATTGCAAATCTTCGTGAAGTTTGTCGTATTTGTTGAAAGTAGTCTTAAGGCGTGCGGCTACATAGCGTTGCAATTTGTCTGCAGCAGCGACATAGGTTTTGTGAAATAGCGCAGGATAATGTTCGAAAGCGCGTTCTAATATCAACAAGCGAAATTCAGCTTCGCTAAATTTATCTTTCGTCACTTTCTCGTGCTCATTGATCATACCGCTGGCTTGTCGTAGCAACACGATCAACGCGCGGTAATGGGAATACATCGCGACATTCTTTATACCCGAACGATTTGGAGCTAATAACTCATTAAGTCTTTCACGTAAGGCATTAATGCGTTCTTCCAAATCAAATTCATCCTCCAGCAACTGGAAGTGCAATTGTTTGATCAGCATTTTGTCTTTGCTGATTAAGCGCACCAACAATTTGTCCTTCTCCTTCGGAGGAAGGCTAAGAACAGCTGCTTTGAGTTCGGGGTCTTTGTGTAACGACATTGGGTTAAAGTTAGTAAGAAATGTTGAATTTCTTAGGTTTATTGATAAGCCCTCTTGCTGGGCAAGCAGTCACTTTTTTATCGTAAAAAGTAAGCAAAACCTCGTCGCTTTACCGCATTGGCACAATGTCACACCCTTCTTGCTGTTGCCAATCCACTAAGGCGACATTGTTCGTAGCTGTGGAGAATGTGCAAGAATTTTTTTTTAATACTGAGTATTTAAGGAAAGGGCTATACAAACAGTGGTACTTTTTACTTAACTATAAAAAGTACCATTAATTACATTAATACTACCATTATTAATGGTGTATTCAAAGTATCTTTGTGTACGATGGCAAAAGTTCCTGTTATAGCGCAATGTGTAGTGTCTGATGGGCTTAATCAAGATATTATGATTGAGAGCCTAGCGGATTATTTGGTTCGAAATTCGAATCTTGTATTTCCACATCGCCATAATTTTTACCATTTTGTCTTGTTCACAGCAGGACAAGGGTCACATACGATAGATTTTGAAAAGTTCGTGATAGAGCCTTGGCAAATCTATTTTATGTCGCCGGGACAGATTCATACTTGGGAATTTGAAGGGGATATGCAGGGCTATGTAGTGAATTTTCATAAGGATTTGTTTAAAAATGTATTGTTGCGTTCCGATTATCTGACGACATTATCGTTTTTCTCTGGATTGGTCAGAGATGAAGTATTTGTCGTGAATGAAGAGGATAGAACATTGGTTTTGGAAATTCTAGAACGTCTTGCTAAGGATAGCATGCAGAAGGAATTTGTAACAAGCTCATTGTATTACCTGTTTAATCTGTTGAATTCCCGACGTGTGCCATCTGTGACTCAAGATACAAATGCATATAATCATACCTTGTTGCGTAATTTTTTGAATCTGATAGAATCAAATTTCACGTCATTACGTCTTCCCAAAGAATATGCAGCATTATTGTACATTACGCCAAATCATTTAAATGCTCTTTGCAAAGAATTATTGGGTCAATCCGCTGGTGAGCTGATTCGTGATCGTGTAATATTGGAAGCAAAGCGTCTTCTTGTAATCAAAGATTACTCCGTTGCTGAAATAGCCTATGAGCTGAATTTTAACGATAATTCGTATTTTACGAAGTTTTTTAAGAAAGCAGTGGGCGTGACGCCAGAAGAATTTAGAAAACACATATAACATAAAGTAACACATATACTATGTCTACAGAATATACAATACCTAGTGAAATTAAGAGTGCCATAGATGGAAAATGCCCTCGTTGTAGAAAGGGCAACATGTTTAGAGCGCCATTATTGAGTTTCAAATCGAAGAAGATGTACGAGCAGTGTCCACATTGTGATTTGAAATTTGAGAAAGAGCCGGGCTACTTCTATGTGGCAATGTACGTGAGTTATGCTTTTATAGTGGCTCAATTGGTAGCATCTTGTGTAGGAACCTATGTTTTGACAGGTAATTTGGAATCTCCATGGTTGTATTTATCTGTTGCGGTTGCCGTGGCTATTATACTTGCGCCTTTTAATTACCGTTATTCGAGAATTGTGCTGATGTATTGGCTGACACCACAATTCAAATTTCAAGAAAAATATTTTCTGAGGAAAAAAGAAGCTTAATACGCGTATTATTCGTTTATTTTGTAACAATATAGAAGGGATTTGTCGGTCCAAGCGATAAATCCCTAATTTTATTTTTTAAACTACTACTTTGATTTATGAAATTCTTTGCAATTCTCCTGTGTGTCCTGTTATCAGCATCAACTTTTGCGCAGCGAAAGGGGTATTGGCAGCAAGATGTTCAATACAAGATGGATATTGATGTCAATGAAAAGAATTACCAATACGATGGTAAAATGACATTGGTATATGGCAATAATTCCGGACAGTCTCTTTCAAAAGTTTATTTTCATTTGTACTTCAATGCATTTCAACCAGGAAGTATGATGGACAATCGCTTGGTATCTATTGCAGATCCAGACGCACGTATGGTAAAAAATGTGGGTACGAAGGAAAAGCCAGTTTACCAAAGTCGTATCTCGCAACTGACTCCGGAACAGATTGGTTACCAAAAGATTTCTTCGATCAAAGTGAATGGCTCTGTCGCGAATTTCAAAGTTGATGGTACAATCTTAGAAGTGACATTGCCTACTGCATTAGCAGATGGTTCTAAAACTATTTTTGAGTTGAATTGGAAAGCACAAGTACCTGAACAAATACGTCGTAGTGGTCGTAATTCTAAAGAGGGTGTAGCATTTTCAATGGCGCAATGGTACCCGAAGATGGCACATTTTGATGAATTTGGATGGCATTTGGATGAATATGTAGGCCGTGAATTTATTGCACCTTTCGGAGATTTTGATGTGACTATTCATTTGCACAAAGATTATGTGGTCGGTGCATCGGGTGTATTGCAAAATCCAAATGAGGTAAAAGGCTACGTAAATAAAGCAAAGATTAAGACTAAAAATAACAAGGCATCATGGCGTTTCAAAGCGGAGAATATTCACGACTTTGCTTGGGGTGCTGATCCAAAATTTGTGGTTGATTCTACAGCTTCGACAGGAGGTGTTAAAATATACGCAGTATATATTCCAAGTGACAAAGACGTTATTTCGAATTGGACACAAGCTTTAGGCTTTTCGAAAGAGTTTTTTGATTTCACATCAACACGTTTTGGTGAATACCCTTGGCCTACTTACACTATCGTACAAGGTGGTGATGGCGGTATGGAATACGGAACGATGACGTTGGTTACTGGTGGTCGTAATCTGAAAAGCTTAGTAAACGTGATATTCCACGAAGTGGCACATTCTTGGTATCAGCATATGTTTGGTATTAACGAAACAGTTGACGAATGGTTTGACGAAGGATTTACTTCGTACATCGAAGAGCTGGGCATGCAGCATATATTTGAAAAGAAAGGCGCTGTCGCAACGAATCCAATGATTGAGCCTTACCGTGCATATTACCGCTTGGCTTTGTCAGGAAAAGAAGAGCCAATGAGTTTGTTGGCTGATTATTACAATACCAACTACGGATATTCAAACCAAGCCTACAATAAGGGTGCGGTATTAGCTGAACAATTAGGCTATATTATTGGTCAACAAAACTTAGAGAAAACTTTTTTGAAATTCTATGAACAATGGAAGTTTAAACACCCTACGCCTAATGATTTCAAGCGTGTAGCAGAAGAAGTTTCGGGTATAAATTTGAAGTGGTATTTCAACTTATTTATCAACACGACGCGTAAAATCGATTATGCAGTGGAAAGTGTTTCCGACAATAATATTGTGATTCGGAATAAATCTGATATGGCGATGCCATTAGATATTTTGGTGGAATACAAAGATGGTTCAAAAGAATTATTCTATATTCCACTTCTTGAAATGCGCGGAGAGAAACCAGCAGAAGATTATACGATTTACACTGGCGTGAAGCGCACCGTATTAGAAGATTGGTTTTGGACTAAACCAACGTACGAATTCCAAGTTGCAAAAGGTATAGCTAAAGTGTCGATAGATCCAACCCAACGTTTAGCCGATATAGAAGCAAGCGATAATATAAAAGAGATTAAGTAAGAGAAACCTGCTTTGAGCAGGTTTTTTATTTATCGGATACAGAAAGATCTCCTATTAAGCTCTGACTCCTATTTAATTGTGCAGTTTTCTGGTATGTGCTAGTTTCAAGTATAGTTACAACTATATACATAAAAATAGAACATAATAGCATTACTACGCAAAGTAGAAATTGTTTCATAGATGAAGTTTTGTTAGTAGTTTTTCACTAGGTATACTCAAATTTATTAGTATTTTACATTTTAACCTATAATTATTTCACAAATACCTATTAATCGTGATAATCAAAAGAAAAAAATATATGTAATTAAATCTTAAAGAAAATGTTATTTCAAATAATAATTTACTGAACAATTTTCGTACCACACGTAATTAAGTCCTACAAAAATAAATTAAATGAAAATTTCTAGAGGTGAAGAGCAAGCTAAAGAATCGATTTTACAAATTTGATGACCTGTTTTTTTAAAAACTTAATAATGTTCAATTTAGCAAAATAAATTTATATATTATTGAAATTCATAGTATGTGAAATCACACAAACGCAATAAAATGGATAATTTGGGAAAAGTAACGATTAAAACTATAGCTGAAGCCTTGAATTTATCATTAACTACGGTATCGCGCGTATTGAATGGAACATCTGAAAAGTATCGAATCGCAAATACTACGCAAGAAATCGTGCTTCAAAAATCTAAAGAATTAGGCTACATACCTAATATGGCGGCTAAGACATTACGAAATAGCCGTAGTAAAACCATAGGTCTACTTCTCCCCTCTTTAGATAATCCTTTTTTTTCACAGATTGCAAGTACTGTAACAAAAACACTTTATGCTAAAGGCTATGTGGTGTTGATTAGCGATTGTAACAACAACCCAAAAGATGAGGTGAAATATTTGAAATCATTGATTGGACAAAATTTGGAAGGATTATTAATAATTCCTTGCGGAGATAAATCCAATTTCAGCGCTCTATCTAAGCTCAATATGCCAATTGTCTTCATAGATCGCATGATATCTGGACTTAATTATTTAAATGTGAGCACCGATCATTATAAGACCACCTATAAGTTAATGAATTACCTTTATACGCGAGGTCATCGAAAAATAGCATGTATACAAGGAGACCCACAGGTTTCATCAAATGCATTGCGTGTAACAGGTTACGAAAAGTTTATTAAAGATTATAATTTAGCATTTTCATATATAGGAGGTAAAGAATTTACGTCAGAAAATGGCTATATCAGTACACAAGAATTGATTAGAAGTAGTGCCAAACCCACCGCCATCATATCTTTTAGTGATACTATATTATTAGGTGTTCTGCAAGCTCTAAAAGAGAATAATTGGAAAGTTCCTAAACAAGTATCCATAGTGTCGATAGATAATTCTCCCTATTTAGATTTTTTAAAAGTGCCTATTACTTCCATTGCGCAACCCATCCAAATCATTGCTGAACATTCCTCAAGTGCTATTTTAGATATGATCAACAACAAAAACGCAAAGTATTCTTCCACACCTATTCTGCTAGATGCTGACTTCGTAGAAAGAAAGTCTGTGCGCACCATTAATGAATAAATTTAATATAATTGTTCGAATTAAATATTTTATTTAATTTGCGACAACGTTGTCGCAAATAACAATCAACTATCTTATGAAAAATCAAATTCTTATAGTCGGAAGTACTAATACCGACATGGTCGTTAAGACTAGCCATTTTCCGCAACCCGGTGAAACCATTTTAGGTGGTGAATTTTGCGTTTACCAAGGTGGGAAAGGTGCAAATCAAGCTGTCGCTGCAGCACGTTTAGGTGGGGACGTTGTCTTTATCTCTAAATTAGGAAATGACTCTTTCGGACTAAATTCTATTGCAGCTCTTCAAAAAGAAAACATAGACACCACCCAAGTTCTTATTGACGATAAAGTTAGTTCTGGAGTGGCTTTAATAACAGTAGATGAAAAAGGAGAAAACAATATTGTAGTAGCACCCGGTGCCAACAACACGCTTCTACCTCAAAATATCGAACATTTAGATGCTATTCTGGAGAAGTGTAAAATCTTACTCGTACAATTGGAAATACCATTAAAAACAGTACAGTTTGTTTGTCAACGAGCGAAAGAAAAAGGTGTTATCGTTGTCCTTAACCCTGCTCCAGCTACAAAATTGGATGAATCAATATTGAAATATGTGGACATTTTGACTCCTAATGAAACTGAATGTGAATTATTAACAGGATTGAAAATTAATGATAGTGTAGCGGCAGTAAAAGCCATAAACACATTATTGGAAATGGGGGTTTCCACGGTGGTAATTACACTAGGCAAACGTGGAGCTTATGTATATGAAAACAATGAGCTTACGTTAGTTCCTACAAAGGAAGTATTTGCGATAGATTCCACAGGTGCAGGAGATGTATTCAACGGGGCATTAGTGGTAGGACTAGCACAAGATAAAACATTGGTAGATGCGGTACGACTAGCTTGTGAAGCAGCAGCAATATCGGTTACGAAGATGGGCGCGCAGTCTTCGGCTCCGACTTTAGAAGACTTAAATACATCTAAATAAAATATTTAACCAATTAATTTTTAATAATTATGTTTATAGTTGAAAGTTATACATTAGCAGTGATTCTGTGTGTTATCACTATGTTCTGCTGGGGATCTTGGGGTAACACGCAAAAGCTCGCTTCAGAGAAATGGCGTTTTGAGTTATTCTATTGGGACTACGTAATCGGCATGGTCCTTTCATCATTACTTTATGCCTTTACGTTAGGTAGCATTGGTTCGGCAGGTCGTAATTTTTGGACCGATTTAGCCCAAGTCGAACAGTCCAATTTATGTTCTGCAATAATAGGAGGAATTGTATTTAATGCTGGAAATATACTGCTGTCAGCATCCATATCGATAGCAGGTATGGCGGTAGCCTTTCCTGTAGGTGTCGGTATTGCACTAGTTCTAGGTGTTATAATCAATTACATGGGGTCACAAAGTGGAAATCCTCTACTGTTAGGTCTTGGTGTATTATTGATAGTATGTGCGATTATATTAAATTCCTTAGCTTATAAGAGCACTGCTGCAAAAGAAGACAATAAATCCTCGATTAAAAAAGGGCTTATATTGGCTGTCTTTGCAGGACTTTTAATGGCATTTTTCTACCGTTTTATAGCATCATCAATGGATTTAGAAAACTTTGCAAATCCACTAGCGGGAAAAATGACACCATACACAGCTTTCTTTATATTCTCAATAGGCGTTTTGATTAGTAATATGTTGTTTAATTCGATCCTGATTAAAAAACCTTTTGTTGGAAAACCGACTTCTTACAAGGCATATTTTTCAGGATCATTTGCAAATCATTTACCCGGAATACTAGGTGGTTTGATCTGGGGAACTGGTAATGTAATGAATCTAGTAGCTGCTGGAAAAGCGGGAGCTGCTATTTCTTATGGATTAGGTCAAGGCGCAACACTTGTTGCCGCGTTTTGGGGAGTTATAATTTGGAAAGAATTTAAAAATAGTACTAAAAAAGTTACCAATATGTTGATTGGTATGTTTCTATTATTTTTGATCGGAATAGTTTTAATTATAATGGCTGGAAATGAATAATTGTTTAAGATTAAAGTTTGCTTCATTAAGCCTTACATCACTTTATGTCTTTGACTGTCGCAACTATTAACTAGCACATCAAAACAAAGTGTAAATTATTTTGGGATAATTTACATCTTGTTAATAAATTATTACTGCAACTATCTACCCTTCGATACACAGTAATATTTTGCTTATCTATTCATATTTTTGATTTTTTCCTTAACTTAATCGTAATTTTTTTGTTAACACAAGTTAATCATAAATAAAATGAAAAGATTACACTTCAGAATATTAAGTCTTTTGCTATTTATAGGCATATTGACAAATTCAGCTCACGCTCAATTTGGAGATTTATTGAATAAGGCGACAAAGGCAGCTGCTGCAAAAGGAACAAAGGCACTCGGATTGGATAATATCCTCAAACAGCCAGAAGCCATATCAACTAATTTTGGTGATGTAAACCGTACGGATGAACAAATGCCCGATTTTCATAATGATCAGCAGTATACTCCACTTACTGATTTACCCAAAAATCCAGAAGGAGGATATGTATTAAAGGCGGGACATTTTGAAATTATAAATAAAAGTTATTGTTTGAAAGCTGGAACGTACGCTCCATCCTCTGGTGATGGATATATGTATGCGCCAGTATTGGGAAAGAAAAAAGATATTGTGACTATAATTCTGAAAAGCGCTGAAAAACATCCAGAAGTCAAACAGTCTGATATACAGATGCTCTTGTGGACAATTATTGCACGAACAAAATTTAGTGATTATTCTGGTGCAGTAAAAGAAACAGCGATACGATTACTGACGCCCAAACAATTGTTGCAATTAGAAGGTGGGGCACTAGGCATTCTTCCTTTTGATGTCGTACAGAAAGCAAAAGATCAATTACCTAGCGAGTTGAAATTAGTTTTTGAAGCAGAAAATAACATTAGAAATTTGGTGTCATCTGGTAACTATTCTTATGCTGAATTTGAGAAATATGCGATTTTGGCAGGCATGGCTCCTCTTAGGACAGATGCACCTAGCGGGATTTGGACTTGCCATCCGGACGGTTATTATGTACGTTATTTTCCTAGTGGGTATAGTCAAACCAAAACGCAGATCTACGTACCAGAAGATATTATAACTCGTTTAAACGGCAAAAAGCTAATCTACGATGCTACAGATGATATTGCTTGTCCTGCGAATACAGGTTCCCAACGCTTGGCACAAACAAACGAAGTTTTCTCTTTATAAATAATCGAGTACAGAAAAAGCATAGATTAGTAAGGTATTTATTTAGCTTTATATGAATTCGTGATATGCAGAGCCATACTCACCAAATAAATACACAGCTAACTAATGTTCTTGTCATTAAGACGAATTTAACAGCAGTCTTACAAATCGTACGTATCAAACTATTAACTTTGTTATTAAACGCAAGATCATCATGCCTACATTATATATTAAAAACATGGTTTGCAACCGTTGTATTATGGTGGTTGAACATGAATTGGAAAAAGCGAATATCCTTGATGCTCAAGTAAAGTTAGGTGAAGTAATATTAGCAAAAGTGCCTACCGATGAACAAATTCAACAATTTACTAAGCGTATCGAATCATTGGGATTCGAACGGATTGATGATAAAAAAAGTCGACTTGTAGCACAAATTAAAAATCAAATTATTAAGTTGGTTCATTACGATGATAATCATTCAAAAACGAATTTATCTGAATCAGTAAGTTCACTCCTCCATCAGGATTACAGCTATTTATCCAATCTTTTCTCCGAAATAGAAGGAACTACGGTTGAAAAGTATTATATCGCTCAAAAAATCGAAAAAGTAAAAGAGCTATTAGTCTATGATGAATTATCCCTTAGCGAGATAGCCGATCGATTAAATTATTCAAGTGTAGGTTATTTAAGCAATCAATTCAAAAAAATCACAGGCCTATCTCCTAGCCAATTTAAACAAATCCGTGTTGATAAAAGAAAGCCACTGGATGAAGTATAGGTAAATCTTACAAAACCTTTCCAAAATAGTATAACAGTTTATATTGTTTGTTTTGCCAACTTTGTAGTAGAGCATTAAAATAATCACTCTATGGCAAAGCAAGGTAAAGATATTATAAAAGGAACTTATCCAGTATTGGGCATGTCTTGTGCTGCTTGCGCTGGAAGTGCTGAAAACATTATCAAACAGCAAGAAGGTGTATTAAATGCCTCTGTCAATTTTGCTACAGGTAATCTATCAGTGGATTATAGGTCAACTATCACTTCTTCTGAAAAACTACAACAAGCACTACAATCTGGTGGCTTTGATTTGTTATTGGAGGATGAAAGTACACTACAAGATACATTGGAAGCTTTACATACAGCTAAATTCCAACAATTGAAAACCAAAACTTTTTGGGCAGTTATCTTATCAATTCCAGTAGTAATCATTGGCATGTTCTTTATGAATATACCTTATGCTAATGAGATTATGTTTGTTTTTACTACACCAGTGGTCGTGTGGTTGGGACGAGATTTCTTTGTTGGTGCATGGAGACAGGCAAAACATCGTACGACCAATATGGATACATTGGTGGCATTGAGTACAGGGATCGCCTATTTATTCAGTGTTTTCAATATGTTATTTATGGATTTTTGGATGCAAAGAGGTCTACATGCACATGTGTATTTTGAAGCGGCCGCAGTTATTATTGCGTTTATTCTACTGGGAAAACTTTTAGAAGAAAAGGCCAAAGGAAATACTTCTACAGCGATAAAAAAATTGATGGGTTTGCAACCTAAAACGGTGACTTTGATTTTGGACAATGGGGATGAAGAAACTCGACCTATTGACCAAGTGCAAATTGGTGATCGTATGTTAGTAAAGCCAGGAGAGAGAATTGCTGTAGATGGATTGGTGTTAGTTGGCAATTCTTATGTCGACGAAAGTATGTTGAGTGGTGAACCTGTTCCCGTATCTAAATCGAATGGCGATAAGGTATTTGCTGGCACGATCAATCAGAAAGGTAGTTTTCAATTTGAAGCGACAAAAGTAGGAAAGGAAACCCTATTGGCTCAAATCATCAAAATGGTGCAAGATGCACAAGGTAGCAAAGCGCCTGTTCAAAAACTAGTTGACAAAATAGCAAGTGTTTTCGTTCCTATAGTTATTGCAATTGCCATACTTACTTTTGTTTTGTGGACTGTTTTTGGCGGAGAACACGCTATGGTACAAGCCATGTTAGCTGCAGTTACAGTATTGGTTATTGCCTGTCCATGCGCATTAGGATTGGCTACGCCAACGGCGATAATGGTAGGTGTAGGAAAAGGTGCAGAACAAGGCATTTTAATTAAAGATGCGGAGAGTTTGGAATTAGCAAAAAAAATAGATGCGATTATTCTGGATAAAACTGGTACTATTACACAAGGACGTCCAGAAGTTGATGAGGTAGTTTGGTCTAATTTTAATAAAACAGACCAAGCGATTTTATACAGTATTGAAAAACAATCCGAACATCCATTGGCCGACGCCGTAGGCAAATATTTAGATAATGTATCCATTGTTGGATTAAATGCCTTTGAAAGTCTTACAGGTAGAGGAGCTACAGCAGAATATAGTGGACTAACATATTTCGTTGGAAACAAAAAGTTACTAACGGAACAGGCTATCTTCCTCCCTTCAAATTTGGAAACAAAAGCCAACAGCTGGTTAAGTGAAAGTAAAACAGTTATATGGTTTGCGAATGAAAATGAAGCACTAGCAGTGCTTGCCATTTCTGATCAAATTAAACCAACTTCGGCTCATGCAGTTCAAGAATTGCAAAGTATGGGTATTGATGTATATATGCTTACTGGGGATAATGAAGCAACCGCTCGAGCTGTAGCAAAACAAACAGGAATAAAAAACTACAGAGCGGAAGTATTGCCGCAAGATAAAGCGGCATTTGTTAGGGAACTTCAGAAGCAAGGTAATATTGTGGCTATGATAGGTGATGGTATTAACGACAGCACAGCATTAGCCACTGCAAACGTGAGCATTGCGATGGGTAAAGGTTCGGATATTGCGATGGATGTGGCGAAGATGACCATTATATCTTCGGATTTGACGAAGATTCCACAAGCTATCCGACTTTCTAAACACACTGTAGCAACGATAAAACAAAACTTATTCTGGGCATTTATTTACAATCTAATTGGCATCCCAATTGCCGCAGGTATTTTATATCCTATCAATGGATTTTTGCTAAATCCTATGCTAGCCGGAGCTGCTATGGCCTTAAGTAGTGTTTCGGTAGTGTCCAATAGCTTGCTATTAAAATGGAAAAATTAAACAAGATTATAACTAAAATTTAAAGACATGGGAAACAAGGAGTTCAAATTCAAAACTAACATTAACTGTGGAGGGTGTATTTCTAAAGTAAAACCAGCTCTAGACACTGCGGAAGGTATAAGCCATTGGGCTGTAGACACGGATAATGTAGATAAAATTTTAACGGTTTCATCCGAAGGAATCTCAGAAGAAAAAATATTAGAAATTGTAAAAGCCAAAGGCTTTAACGTAGAAACTATTTAGTCATTATTGGCAAACTGAGCATTAACGGCTTAGCAGATTTTGCTAAGCTGCTTAATATCCTTTATACAAATAGGAGTTACAAATCTTTATTGCGAATTTTATTTATTGAATAATCCGTTGTTAAATCCGTTTCATTGAATAAACTTTTACCTTTGTATCACAAAAACTGAGCGGCACCCAGAATCTATAATGAACGTAAATGTCAAATAGTTACATTTTAAAAGTAACAAATAGAAAACACAGTATTTCCTTTGTTTTTTGACAATCCGATTATATGAAGTTAGATAATATCCTGATAATAGAACCATTATCTGTTATATTATCCACGAACTAAACTCTTATATATTTAATTCAAGTTTTAAACACATAATATTTCTTTGATTATTAAATAATGTTCATTAAATTTGATTGTTCACGTTACGTGAACGTTGAAATAAAATGAACAACCAATGTCTCAACAGCAAATAAAGACGGTAAATAAAGCATTGAACAATCTCCAAAATGTGGCGGGTATACATGGAGAGTGGGAATTCTTAGAACATACTAAAAATACAGCAATAGATGGAATTTTGACAATTTCTTTAGGCGAAAATAGAATTAGTTTTAAAACGGACATAAAGAAAGAAATCCGCCACACACATATAGAACTAATTAAAGCTCGTGCTAACGTAAATGATATGTTCTTACTCTTAGCACAAAACATTTTTCCTAAAGCTAAGGAAATGCTAAGAAATGAAAATATAGCGTATTTAGATATAGCTGGAAATTTTTATTTCCGGAACGAGAGCTGCTATATTTTTATTGAGGGAAACAGAATACCAACAGGGGAAAAAGAAAAACCTAACAGAGCATTTACTCCTACCGGACTTAAAATAGTCTTTTTATTGCTTACTGAAAAGAACGCTTTAAATATGTCTTATAGAGAAATTGCTCATCGAGCAAATGTAGCACTAGGCAACGTTCCTTTAGTTATAAATAATTTACAAGAAGCCGGTTATCTAATCGCTAAAAATAGAAATAAATATATAATAACTCGTAAACGAGAGCTACTAGACCGCTGGATTACAGGCTATGGCGAGACCTTGAAACCAAAACTAATGGTAGGGCGCTATCGGTTTTTAAAAAATAATAAATATTGGAAAGAGCAACAACTTGCACCTGGTGATGTATGGGGAGGAGAAGCTGGTGCGAACATAATGTCAAATTATATTGAACCCGAAATAAAAACACTTTACACCAAATTATCGAAGATGGAGCTTATGACAAAAATGATGCTTGTACCCGACTCTAAAGGTGATATTGAAATCATACAGCATTTTTGGCAAGAAGCGTATAATTTAGAGAAATACTGTGCGCCACCAATATTAATTTATGCTGATTTAATCATTAGTCAAGATCCAAGAAATATAGAGGTTGCAGAATCGATTTTTGACAGTTATTTAAAAGCAGATTTTTCCTAATATGAGACACGGAGAACTTAAACATATATTTGATATATTGGAGCGCAGCTTTAATCAATTAAATACAAACTTTTACTTAATAGGCGCATTAGCTAGACAAGTATGGTATGAAAAAGGTAACATGAGTTTTAGAACAACAAAAGATGTTGATTATGCTGTATTGGTGAGTAATGAAGATGAGTACCAGCGGATCAGAGCGTATCTTATAGATACTGAAAAATTTACACCATATAGAGGTAATGCATTTGTTCTAATTGCTCCAGATGGTACGCAAGTGGACATATTACCATTTGGTGAAATTGAAGATGATGGAAGTGTCACTGTTAATGGACAAGGAATGACCAGTATTCGTGTAGATGGATTAATAGATGTATATAATAATGGGATAGAAGATGTAGAATTTGAGACTGGACATTCATTCAAAGTAGCAACATTACCTGCAATAGCCTTACTCAAGTTTATTGCTTACGATGATAGACCAGAACATCGTCAAAAGGATGCTACTGACATCTCGAATCTAGTTGTCCATTTTTTTACATTAAATGATGAAATGATATATCAACATCATAACGATTTATTTGATGAAAAAAAAAATATAGTTTTCGAAAGCATCGGACCAATTGTATTAGGGAGAGAAATGAGAAAAATTGCAAGTAGCAATGAGGGTTTAGTAATAAGACTTAATAATATTTTAGAAAAGCATATACAAAAGGAAGAAAATAGTGCATTTGTTCGATTAATGGTTAATCCTTTAAATGATGATTCAACTATTGAAAGTGTTGTAAAAGCATTAAAAGATATATATAAAGGTTTTAATAATTCTATATAAATATCTTTTTGTCCTTAATTCCTTACATTTGCCTCATAACATCTGAGCGGGCACCCAGAATGTTTAATTGACCTAAAAATCAATAAGTTACAATGTTAAAGCAACAAATAGAAAACATGGATTTCTTTATACTTTTTGACATTTGGATTATAAAGTTTTAAGAAAAGTTTGAAAAGTATCTAACTACGTGACTACACGACTACATTTCATTCGTATATTAGTGTAAAAGATTAGAAATATGTCATTTAAATATTTAGGCTACTATGTAGTTTTTTTTTTTATTTTATCATTATATTCTAAACCTTCAAATTCTCAAACTATCTTTAGTAAAGACGTTAGCAATTTTTGGTTAGCTTACGAAAGAATACATAAATCTAATTCTTATGAAGAACAACTTTACATCATAAGAACTAACTATCTTGATATAGGGACTTATGGCTTAAAGGAATTGTGTAGAATAATGAAATACAGCGATTCTGCGTATGTTAATGCAATTCTACATTATCCTAAATTTTGGAATTCTTTAAGGAAAAAAACAGAATCGATAGAATCAGATAAAAATGATATAAGGAAACATCTTGAAAACTTTAAAAGGCTATACCCTCACTCTCAGCCTGCTAATTTATATTTATGCATTGGGCTTGGAAACTCAGGTGGAAAACCATTGAATAAAGACTTAGTAATTGGTTTAGAATTAGCTTTAGCAGATTCTACAATAAACACATCAGAATATCAATCTCAACGAAAAAAGGACTATTATAGAAATGCAGAATCGGGTGGTATTGAATTTGTTGCTATTCATGAATATGTTCACACTCAACAAAAAAGCATAGTCAATAATAATGTTCTTAAAAATTCAATCTATGAGGGTGCATGCGATTTTATAGCTGAGCTTGTAATTGGAAAGCTTATCAACTTAAAATACATACGATACGGCTATGAAAATTATACAACTGTATTAGAACTATTCCGCCAAGACCTACTTAGTACAAATTTTGACGACTGGTTTCATAATCATAATGTCTCTACTATTAAAGACCTTGGTTATTTTATTGGTTATGATGTTTGTAAAAATTATTATGAAAATGCTGTAAATAAGAAAGAGGCTGTTAAAGAAATTATAGAATTGGACTATGAAGATAATGATGCTGTTTTAAGGTTTTTAAATGATTCACGGATTTTTAAGGATAAAATTGAGAACAGGGTAGATTAATGATTTTCGGAATAACCATTTACAAATTTTACCTTTCCCTATTAACATACTGAGTGGCCACCCAGTATGTGTAATTGTGTTAAATATCAGTTAGTTGTGTTTTAAAATTAACTTAAAGAAAATATAGCGTTTTCTATATTTTTTGGCATTTCGATTGCAATTTAAACGCGAACAAGTTTCATTAGAGGCTCAAAAGAATATAAAGCTGGTCTTCGACCTGATGCTTCTTCTATTATCTCTATAAGATTGTTTTCTGCCAAAGTTCTTGTGAATCGCTGTGCAGTTGCAGGGGGAATACCGCTTTTTGATGTAAAATTATTATTTCTAAATATTGGGTTAGTGAATATATAATCTAAAGCTATTATACAATATTTTGAAGATAGCAAATCTGAAAAAACTGTTTTCATATTTTCATACAATTTAGATATTGATTCTGCTATTTCAAGATTTCTATTCGCTTGCTCTTCTATTCCTTTAAAAAAGAATTTGCACCAATCTTCCCAATTTCCATTTAATGAAACTGATCTCATCGTGTCAATATATTCATCTTTATTTTCTTCAAAATACTCACTTATATAAAAATGAGGAGCTGATATGAGTCCATTTGACCATAAATACAACGTAATTAGCATTCGTCCGATTCTTCCATTACCATCCTTGAAAGGATGAAGAGCCTCAAATTCTAAGTGCATTAGAGCTGTTTTAATCAATGGCAAATCACTGGAATTATTTAGATAGTCAAATAGAATTTCTAATCCTTCTTCTAATCTTTCTGGAGAAATAGGTGTAAATAGTATCTTCTGCTTTACCTTATCAGCTAAATAATTCTGCTCTGACTTAAATTGCCCTGGAGATTTATTAGCACCTCTACCAAAAGACAATAATTGTTGATGAATTTTTTTTACAGTACTTGAAGAGATTTTATAACCATCTTCCAATGCCTTTTGTGCATTAATTAATGATCTTTGATATAATAGAGTTTCCAATACATCTCCTCTATAAGAATTAATACTATTTGGGTCGTTAATTTCGTCAGCTTGGTATTTTAAAATCTCATCCATTGTACTTACAGTGCCTTCCATACGAGAAGAAATGACTGCTTCTTGATTTCTCAATGGCGCTAACAAAATCTCGCTATTGTGCATGTTCTTTAAAACTTGATCATATCTTGCTAATGCTGCTGTCGCTCCTAACAATTCACTAATAAAAATATTTAAATCAATATTCTGTGGAGGAAACTTATCATAATGATATGAAACTGATTCTTCGAAATTAATAGACTTCATTCGTACAATTATTAATTAACAAATATACAAATCAAAACTAATTGTCAATCATTTTTAGTTCTTTTTGATTTTCTAATTAGCTTGATGTGCATAAATTTATGCCAAACAGCTTTGTTAATCAATTTTGCTATTTTTTGATTATCTAATTAGCTTGATATGTATAAATTTATAACAACTAGTTTTGTTAATCAATTTCGCTATTTTTTGATTATCTAAGGGTTTTGATGCGCATAAATATATATCAAATATCTTTGCCTATCAGTTTAGATATTTTTTGATTATGTAAGTGCTACTTATAAATAAATTTATATCAAATAAATTGTCTTATCTCATAACAAGCTGAGAGGTGCCTGTAATGTTTAACTACATTAAAAATCAATAAGTTACATTGTTAAAATGATAAATTGGAAATATAGATTACTCTACATTGATTTATGTTTAAATTCAATTCTCTAGAAAGTTTTGAATTATCGCAAACTGAGAGACTACACGATTACAAATCTCATGTATTTTACATTACTTAGGTTTAGGAATATTTATTGGTGTAAGTTTTTTATTTAAGGTATCATCATCTATTATTCTATCAAAAAGTTTTTGTGAATTTTCGTTAATAAGTTCATTTATTTTTTTTAAGAGTTTATCCATTAATACAATATAACTTCTTACCCAAATATTACTTTGGAATTTGCCATTATCAGAATAAACAACAATTTTGCATTCAGTTAAATCATTTTTAATACTTAAATAAGGAAAATAATTTTCGAAATTATTGTGATCACGATGAGCTATAAAATTATTTCGAATTGTGATAATATTCTCATGTAACTTTAGTAACAAGGCATGATTATCACAACTATTTAACAGACTTTTTGCTTCAAGTTTACCCCCCTGTATCTTTGTGTTGGTAAAACATCTCGAATAAGTGATAATGAAACTAGTGAAAAGAGATGATTTTAATATTTTCGATTTTGATTCTAAATACAATTTGCAATACTCCATAGAGTCTTGTAAATCGTATTTTGCTGTAAATAATAAGATAAGGCGTTGGCTTTCCTTGTAGGGCAATATTAAATCATAAGAATCGCCTTTATTGTTTTTTCGAATATCATTTATAAAGCTATGAAAGACTCTTTTTTTAATCATTTAATCTTATTAATTATCCCTGAAAAATTACAGCAAAAATTATTCAATAGATTCCACTAAATGTTTGATCATAAATTCTACTTTAGGATCTATAATCTCGTAAATAATTCCATGTGAACCTAAAATTTCTTCTTCATGAATCAAATTATAATTCTTCATAATTTTAATTTGTCCTTCTGATTGATTCGAAGTTTGATTAAAAGCAGAAGTTAGGTTACTTTTATTAAATCTCACTAACTTCATTTTTAATAATCTATTAATCATTGATTTAATTTCTTTGTTTTTTCCAACTTTAGAAGGGAACAAAGAATCATAATCATAATGGCGACAAAAGTTCAGCATTCCACTACGTATAGCTTTGTCATCAAACGTTCTTACTGATATATTTCGGTTTGACTGTTCCTGGTAGATTTCGGATAGTAACGATATTAAATCTCGAGGGGATTTATTAGCTAATTTAATCACCTCTTCTTGGTCGAAATCATTTCTAATAATATGGCTAAAATTAATTTGATTTGCTTTAGAAAAATATTTTAACCTTTTATTTATTAATGGAATCATATCTTTATTGGTCCATCTAACATCAATAGTTCCAAATTTATCGAATCGAACTGTACCTGATAATTCAGATTTTAATTCAGACCATAAACTAAAACCAACAGAAAAACTATCATTTAATAGCAATTCGTTATCAGAGAGTATTTCACTTGTAAAATTTGCAATAGTTGAAACATCTTGATTTAATTGCTGAAACTCATCAATTTTATCAAATAATATTACTGTCTTTTTGGTTCCAAGCTTACTTAAAATTCCAAACAGATGATCTAAAAGATTTTTCAGCTCATCTTTAGTACAGTCAGCACTATTAATCTCTTGTTTTGATATTTTAAACTCTTCTATATTTCCAAAATATTCTCTATAAAGATTGTCATTACTAATGCCTTCTATTCCAATTGATTGCCTAACTAAGTTTGAAGTTACATTGACTGCTGAGGATGCTAATTGATTAAGAATATTTATTCCAAATCTATTAAATAAACGGATCAAAAAATTCTTTGCCTTAAACTTCTTGATTTTATCAACTACATCTTGGAATTCTGCATCACTAATAGATTTAAAAAACAATGAAATTAAAAAATTCAATCTTTCCTTTTCATACTTGTTTAATCTTTTAACTAAATTAGGCTCTATTAATAGTTTTAATGATAGTTTAGTTACTAATTTTCTAATTATTATCAATAATAAATCAATTTCATTATTTTTCAGTGGTATAGAATCATATCTATCTATTTTTACGACAAGTATATTATTCATCAACTCTAAATCTTCAAATAGTTTGTTAACAATTGATGACTTGCCATGTCCTCTTTGACCAATAACAAACCTTGTATCTCCACTTGCTAAATCACTAACTAATGTTGAATAATAATTAGGTTCGTAAAAAATTTCACTAATAAATTCAAGTTCTTGCTCTGAAGATCTCTTAGAAAATGGATTTCCACTAAATCCAAGATTATTAAATAAATTCAAAATATAGGTTAAATTATAATTTGGTTATATATTAAAAAACTTTAAATCAATAAAGTTTATATCAGTCAAGTTTAATACAAAGCTTTCATGTGAGCTATCTAAAGCGAAATCGATTTCACGGCCATTTACAATAATATAAAATGCCCATTTACCGTTAAAGAAACCCTCTACTGCTTTTTGAACTGGTAATTTCCAGGTTGAACCGTCAGAATTCAAACCTCCAATATATTCAATTTCTGAGATAGGATCATTGTTCCTTCTAAAAAAGCTTTTAACTTCGTGTCGAGACATATTATAACTTTTTTTTAAAAATATAATAAAAAATATAAAATTTCACATTATTTATTGTTATAATCTGAACTTTGGAAGAATTGAATTATTTCAATGACATCCAACACATAAAACAACAAGTCAAAAACAACATTCCAAAAAACAATAACAAGTACTTATTCAGAAAAAAGCCTTTCAACGCTTTATTTAGCTGATTTGATGCATTTTCAGATGTCTTAGAAATTACATCATTATATTTTTTCAAATCCGTACAATCTATAGATAGTTTTGAATTTGCTATCGAATGATTTATGCGTTTTTCGAGTTGATAAATAGATTCGAGTATTTTCTTTTGCTCATGAAGTGTTTGTTTTTGATTTTTTTCAAAATTTTCCATCAAGGATGCTAGTGCCATGCCTAATTGATGATTTGTGAGTGATTTTTGATTTGACATATTGCTATCTTTTAAACTTATAACCTCTGTTAATATTTTGCTTTTCTTCTTTCAAGATTGGTCCAGAATTCTGCAATAGTGAATCTATTCTGCCAACAGTCAATTTTCGATCTATGTCCGATGCTTTGTGATCTTTAATACTATAACCGCTCAATTTACCCGTTACTTTACTATAGACTTTTTTTGGTTCTAACCCTTTTTTATCAAGTAACCCTAAGAATTGATCGAAGGAATTAACCTTATTCTCCTTCAATAAGTCATAGATTGATTTTTTTATAATTTCTCGCTCAATTTTTATCTCATTTTTTATATCTGAAGCAGTCTTCCATCCATATGATAATGCGATTATCTCTGCCCCCTCTTGAGCCTTCTTTGATATCCAGCTATCGTTATATGCTTTCTTATTACTTATACGATTAATTATCGCATGTATATGTACCTTACCAGTCGAATTATGAATAGTAGATATATATTGATGCTTATTCAACCCTAAATGTTCTAATTGCTTATGTAATATTTCTTTTAACTGAGGTATAGATAAATCCTTACTTACTTCAGGATTCGGACTTATGATTAGTGATATAGTATTATTGAGACATCTTTTGTTAGTCGACTGTATAAATCGCATTTCATTCAGGATCTCCTTGCCATTTTTTCCAATAACTCCATTTCTATCCAGTTCTATTGATCTGCCAAGGATTTTATCTGACAAGATATAGTCGATAGCTTGCCGACTACCTTGCCTTGAGGATGCTTTACTTACCATTTTTAATAAATTCTAGATGATTAAATATTTCATTACTAACTTTCGAAACCTCCAATCCGACCTCATGCATATTTCTATTTTTGATTAGGTTTGATATGTAAGTAAAGTTTCTATGGAATTTTGAAAGTTCAGTATAAGCTGAAATCCTTTCCTCACTTGGAGGAGGAATGATCACCCTATGCAAAGCACAGTCAATCATAAATTGACTAACTGAAAGGCCGGCATTTTTAGCATTTATCTTGATAAGCTCCTTATCAAGAAGTGAAACACGAATTTTTATAATTTGGGTTTTACTCATAATTTAAAACTTGTTTTAAATTATCTCCATCCATATGGATGGAGATCCGTTTGCGACCCTTCGGGAGCAAACCAAGAGGTGTTTGAAAAGCATTTTTGCAAAAAAAATGTGCACACAAACACACCTCTTGAATTATCGACGCTATCTAGACATGGTTGGGATTAATGCCTCTATGAAAAGGCATTAATTCTAAACCACAAAACCAAATGAAAACATGCTGTAGAAACCCACACACAGGTTTCGAAACGCATGTATAGAATTTGGTTTTTTATTTTTTCATAGCAATCAACCAGTCATTTACATCATTGTATCCTTTATATAGATGATTTAATGATTTGAAGACGTTTGAATACTTTATTGACAAGAATTTAGTTGCATCACTCCCTGATTCATCATTATCAAACGCTGTCAAAACAGAGGAATATTGACTCAAATCAGGAATTAAATGAATGTTTTTGACGCTATTTAGAATAATGAAATCAACTTTTGACTCCTTATCAGGATATAGAGTTAAAAAAGCTAGGAAATCAGACCAAGATTCAAAAAGAAGAACCTCTTTTCGTTTCCTTAAAATAGTAGTAATTTCTTTTTTACCTAAACATCTTTTAATAGATTCTATCTTACCTTGAGCCCTATAGTTAACTTCATAACCTCCTGAATCATTCCTAAAACCGACATTCAAATAAGAGTTTTCAGAGCCAGTTAATGAATACTTAACTTCAATCAGGAACTTCTTGCATAGCACCAGGTTCAACTTTCTATTTTCGAGATATTTTAATAATTCAGTATTCTGTAAATCATACACGCCTTCAATAAAATATGTTTTTGCTATATTTTTTCCTTCCTCAGCAATCATACTCTTTTTTTGCTGAGGAAATGAAAAATCTTTAATCCTCTCTAAGGCTTCACTAATACCTATTTGATAATAACATTGTATAAAATCAATTATCGTCCCTGAGGCTTTATATTTACCTCCTATAGCGCCAAAGTCTATAAAGGAATTAAACTTTTCATTTACCTTCATACTTGCCGATCTTTCATTTCTAAACACTGATTTTCCCCAGTGTTCATGACCTCTGCTATATTCTATTTGAAACCCAAAATTTTCAATTAAAAATTTCTTTAGATCTATATTTTTAGCTTGTTCACAATTCATAGTTATATTCTTTATTAATTAAAAAATGCGCTGAAAAGATGAAAAAAAACATAAAAATCTGTATACCAACAATATACGCACCATCTTTCCTGCATCTTTTCCGCATCTTTCCATATTCAAAAGATGCAGATCATTATTTTTCTTAAACTAAAAGATGAAAAGATGACCAAAAGATGCCAGAAAGATGCCTAACCAAAACCGTTGTATATGGCTGATAATCTATTGATTACGCGTTAAAAATAAACTCCTATCATCTTTTCATCTACTAGCTTCTATACAATAATATTTACCCTTTTTATCTACCTTATATGGAATTCCATTCTGATCCATTGTATAAGTCTCATAATTAAGTGAATTACCAATATGCTTAAGTTTTAAATCTTGCTCTAAGACTTTCTTAAGCTGCATTCTCCGTATTTTAACACCGTTAACTCTAAGTAACTTTAGCATGTCTGAGTTGTTGAATTTTAATTCTTTCAAATCATTTGCCTGCATTAATTCATCAACAATCTCCATAACTTCATATTTAATGGGGTCTCCAAAATGAGTCTTAATTCTAATCAGCTGTTCAGTTTCAATCTGCTCAGGAGTAAACCACATCCGCGTTTTTTGAGGACATGATATTTCTCTATTGGCCAAGAGATAAAGGAAAGCTGGTATTTCTTGAGTTAATTTAACTCCGAAAAAAGGATCCAAATTTTCTATTGCTTCTAATTTTCTGACCCAAAATCTCGTCTCATTTTTAGATATATAAATAAGATCTTCTTCGTGATTTGAAACCAAAATAAATTTTCCAAAAAATTCAATTTCCGACGTATCAACACCCTTCGATTGAGAGCCGATAACTTTTGCTGTTGAAGCATTCTTAATCTTTTCAGAAAGCTTATTGTCTGTTAAATAAACTTCTTCCATACCAATAAGAATTTTTCCCTTAGTCCAATTTGAATTGAATTGAGAAGCGAACTCTTCATTACCTATAAGTGCCATGTTATCACCGTATATGGATTTGAGAAAATTTAAAAATGTAGTCTTCCCTGTATTCGTAAGCGAACTAACTAAACAAATAATTGGTAATATTTGTACAGGATATCTATACATTATGGTTAAATAATCCAGACCTAATACATATTGGTCTCCGAAAACGTGTTTAATTAAGTCTAATATAGAATCACAATTGCCCTTAATTGGTTCATAAGGTAATGGTTCATATTTATTATAATAATTGTTTACATTCCTCTTATAATGTGTATGTGCCGGAAAAAAAGTGAAATCATCATATTTTTCTAATTTTCTATATTCATTTCTCCAATTTTCCACCTCTAAGCTAAAAAGATGTAAAGACCAGGGGATTAAGTTAGTTTTATATGACCCATCATGTATAGGTCTTTCACTTTTTTTATACAACACTTTCCCTATACGCAGATATGTGTTTTTAATATCAATCGTCATTTTGTTAAAGCTTTGATTTAATAATTAGAAACTTTAACTTTGTTATATCAAGACAAAGGAGTTTCCTGCTCTAAAGAAATTTGAAAGCAATCAGAAATGGTTGCTTTTAGTTTTTTCTTCTCATTTTTCTTTTCATCAGCATAGTTTGAGCTACTTCTGAAACATCACTTTCTGACCTGTTTTTATACTTTTTAAACCAGTCTAGTAAGTCCTTTTCGAAAAAGCGAACACCTCCACTTGGCAATTTGACGAAGGGAATTATTTCTTCAGAAACTAATTGGTATAATCTCTGTTTGCTATAGCCTGTAATTTCACTGGCTAAATCATAATCGCCAACTCTATCATTTTTGGGATTAACAGAGTTCTGAAATTTAGAGAATTTCTCCTCTAGTAATACGTCTAATTGATCAAGGGTAAGATCAATTATTCTTGTGTTTTTTGTCAATGCGTTCATACTGTATAAAATTTGATGAACACAAATATTTAATGAAATTTTATCAAAATCTTCATTTTGGAAGACTTCCGTTATTATTGGAAATATTGGTTATAATTTCCAGTAATTAGGTATCGTTCTGTTTATAATAGCTTTTAAAATGATTTTTTATATTATCTAATCTTGACCATTGGCTTGGTTTAAAATAAGAATACAACTCTTCATTTGAACATTCAAATATACTTTTTAAGCATTTTTGGTTTTTATCTTCAGCTATAGATTTTTTCAAAATACCCAAATAAATTAAAAACTTTACAAAATGAGCTAACTTAACTGCAGGATTTGTTGGAAACACAATTTTCTTCAAATTTTTATCGTAAACAATTAAGTATTTATTGTTCTTAATAACATAATTAGAATTTATATTATCGATAATTTTAAATAAAGTTTCTAATTTATCATTCACATCATCATTTATATCCATAAAAAAATTCCAGAAGCTAGAGTCTATATCCAATTGACGAGTCTCTTTTTGAGTTGTTTCAATAGGTGTAATAAAATTATTTTGTAGTACTCTATTATCGTTGCTGACGTAAGTAGAATTTTTACTTCTATCTATATTGATATTATTGATTATCTGAGTGAAATCAATACTTGTTTCTTTTTTTAAGATCCCTATATCACTTTTTATAAGTTCATTTTTAGATATCAGTTCTTGAAATTTATTTTCGTTTTTTAAAATGAAACAAAAATAAATCAATTTCATCCTATTATACCTTGACCAAGGGAATAACTTTAATTCATCGCCTTCCGTCATCATAAATAAACTGATTAAAATGGAAATCGAAATAAAACTAATCCATCTACTTTCGACAGATGTAAATAGAACAATACAAAATGTAATAAAAATTAAAACAAATGCTCCAAGACTACTCAATAAGAGATTTTGATCCTTAAAATTCTTTAATAAAGAAAATCTTCTAAACTCAAGGTCATTTTTATAGGAATTAAATTTATTTAAAAGTTCATCTTTAAAAATTTTCTTCTCACTTGATGTGGGGTCGCCACGCCATGTCGGGTTAAACATTAAATACAACCCTATAATCCCAAGTCCCCCAATAATACCATAAAAAATATAATTATTGTATTGATTAACATTTATAGCTAACATTGCGAATAAGGGTATTGATAACCATTTTCCTAGTTTTTTTACCATCATAATCTTGGAAATTTTAATATTTCTTCTTCTTTCTTCTGACTAATGATCTTTCCATAAACCATAGTCATCTCAATTTTAGAATGGGCTAATAATTCTTTCATTGTATATAAATCTATCCCATAAGTTAAACCAATTGTAGCAAAAGTATGTCTGGATGTATGAAAGGTTATTGCTCTATGGTTGTTTATATTCGCAATTTTTGCCCATTCTTTCAAATGAATATTAATTGCGTGACTGGTACTCGGTAAACCCCAAAATATTTTATTGCTTATAGGGTGTTTAGGTATTTGCTCAATAATCTTATAAACATCATCTAGAATTGGTATACTAACTAATTTTTGAGGTGTTTTCTTCGGTCGAAATACTAATTGCCCATTAATTATATTGTCATAAGATATCACTCGAACATCTGAAATACGAAGTCCAGTAAAACATGAAAATAGGTAAGCTAATCTAATTTGCTCATTGCCCCAATTCAATTTTGTTTCAGCTAATTTTCTTACTTCCTCAATTGTCAGTCTATTTCTTTCAGTCACTATTTCCTTTACAGAATTCCAAAACTCAAATGGATTTTCATCAATTATTCTGCGCGTTACTAACTTATTATAATATTGTCTAAAAACTGACATATATGCATGAGTAGTATTTTGCGACACAACTAGCAATAAATAACTTTGGAAAGCATCAAGAAAATCCTCTTTAACCTCAGAGATCAAAAAGCTCTTTTTACCAAGATACTTGTGTAAATGAATAATTAAGCATTCCAATTTATAATTAAACTTCTTCGTTAAACATTCTTCCAAATAGTCCAATAATTCAAGACTTGGCCTATTCGGTTTCTCATATCCATGCTTCGCAAAATTGAGATCAGTTTCACGTTTATTTCTAATAGCTTGTACTAACTTCATATTCTCAGAATCTTTCTCCATTATCCGAACCCGCGAGCTTGAATAATCTTTGTGAACATGGATGCCTAAAAATTCATAACTTCGCTTAGATTTATTATCTGAAGTCTTGTAGTAAATATCTAGATATGTACTGAACATACCTGATTTTAATGGTTTAAAACGTACTTTAATCATGTGTTACTTTTGTTATTTTTTGCAATATAGAAGTAACAAGGTGAGTAACAAAACTTCGATAAATCCTCACATAAACTTATAGAAAAATATAGTTTTAATCGAATTAATTACCTGAAAATAAGGTTTTTAATTTTACAATCTATTAATTTCTATCATAATTTATCTATACTTATATTTGCACCCATGATATATTTTCACATTCCATTCTGTAAGCTAGCTTGTCACTATTGTGATTTTCACTTTAGCACTTCGTTGAAGTATAAGGAGGAGATGTTGTGGGCTATGCAGCAGGAGATTGCGAAGAGGGCGCATTATTTGGAAGACAAGAAAGTACACAGTCTATATTTTGGTGGTGGAACGCCTTCTATTCTAGATGCTGAAGATATTTTACAACTCATTGGTACTGTAGAAAAGTATTTTGAGATTGCGCCGGATGCGGAAATTACCTTGGAAGCGAATCCTGATGATTTAACACGAGAAAAGGTAGATGCACTACGTCAAACACCTATCAACCGTTTTTCTATTGGTATTCAATCATTCTACGAAGAGGACTTGCGTTGGATGAATCGTGCACATAATGCACAAGAAGCGGATTCTTCGATCAAGCGCGTGCAAGATGCAGGTTTTGAAAATATTACCTGTGATTTGATTTATGGTTATCCATTATTGACGAACGAAAAGTGGAAAGCCAATATGCAAAAGCTTATTGCACTAGATATACCTCATATTTCGTCCTATTCGATGACAGTAGAGAAAAAAACTGCATTGGCTCATTTTGTCAAAGAAGGTAAAACGCCGGGCATGAATGATGCGCAAAGTGCTGCACAGATGCTGATGCTCATTGATACATTGACACAAAATGGTTTTGAGCACTATGAAATTTCCAATTTCGCAAAGGATGGTATGTACGCAAAGCACAATACAAACTATTGGAAAGGGAAACATTATCTAGGAATCGGTCCTTCAGCGCATTCTTTCAATGGTACTAGCCGTTCTTGGAATGTCTCTAATAATGCCAAATATATTGCTACACTCACTGATAATACTTCCTTTCAAGAGATTGAGGAATTGAGCAAATATGACCAATTCAATGAATATGTGATGACTTCCATTCGTACGATGTGGGGATTAGATTTACAAAAAGTCGAAAAAGAATTTGGATACGATTATAAGCAACATATTCTAGTAGAAAGCCAAGTTTTCTTGAAGAATGAAGAGTTGGAAATTTTAGATAATAAGATTCTCCGTGCAACGAACAAAGGAAAATTATTAGCGGATTATATTTCTTCCGAATTGTTTATTCTTGATGAATGATTGCTATAGTACTAATCACTTTTAGAGGGGTTTTTTATTCTCTTGGTATGATTAATTGCGAATTCGTACTTTCAAATTTTATTAGGCTATCTGGAGAAAGTCGTATTCCTTTTAAATCTATTAGATATGTTTTTGCCTCTCCAATAATAGTAAGGTGCTCATTTCCGTTCTCATAAAATGACTTTAAATCTCCCTCAAATACTTGTGCTTGACCTTCAACTCTACTCCACCACATCATATCCCATTTTGCATCTGTAATCTTTACACCATTTTGATTTACAAGTCCGACCTTATTATTCTCTACATATCTTCGCAAATCATTATTCCAATAATCTGGCCCATTATCATAAAATAACGGGGTATATAAAAATTCACCTTTGCGATTGTAAACAGCTCCAAATGGGGCATTAATTTTACTAAAATCAGTCTTTTCCCAATTTGGTAAATAATAAAATTCTATTGTTTGCTCTTCAATTGGTTTATTGAATGTGTAATAATCATTTCCATCTGGATAATTTGGCTCAACAATTATTTTTCCATTTTGATTCTTCACTCCAACTAATCCATTTTCTATGGATTTAAAATAATACAACGAATTTTGTGCATAAGCATTAAAACACATCAATAGAAACAAAAGAATTAGTCGATACATAAGCGTGTTTTTTGAGTCAATAATTTCTCAGTTTCCAAATATTTCATAATAATCTGTGTAGCTCCTGCACGCTGTTGCACATATTGCTTTGCAGAATTGCTCGCTTCTTGTAAGAAATGTTGAGCTTTTAGTGAATCAAAAACCTGTTTTAATTCCACGTAATTAGAAATCGAAAATCCTGCCATAAGCGTTACTAAATCTATAGCCTCTTGGAATTTCTCGTATTTTGGACCGAAAATTACAGGTTTACCGTATGTTGCAGCTTCTAATGTATTGTGAATACCAACACCAAATCCACCACCAATATACGTAACATCAGCATAGTGGTACAACGATGAAAGCATGCCGATATTATCAATAACTAAGATCTTACTTTGTAGAATCTGTTCATCAGTGTATGTAGAGAACTTTGAAAATAATAACACATCACCTAATAGCTTAATAATTTCATCGATATGCGATGCATGAATTTCATGTGGAGCTATAATAAATTTCCATTCAGGATTGTCAAGGGAAAGTTGTTTCAATAGATCCTCGTCTGGTTTCCATGTACTACCAGCGACAACTGTTTTATGGTTAGCACAAAACTCTTCTATTTGAGGAATAGACTTATGTTGAATCGGTAATTCCACCACACGGTCAAAGCGCGTGTCACCTGCTAAACCAGCTTTGGTGATATTTATCCATTTCAACATATGAACTGAATCGGTATTCTGCGCAAAGAAATAAGATACATTTTTTAATATGGAACGAAAAAATCCGCCATACGGCTTAAAGAAAATTTGGTCTTCTCTAAAAATTGCCGAAATCATTAACAGGCGAATATCTCGCTTTCTCAACTCTTTGAAATAGTGATACCAATATTCGTATTTGGTGAATACCACAAATTTGGGTTGAATAATATCGATGAAAGCTTTTGCATTTGACGCAGTATCTTCTGGCAAG
>Ga0233369_1000018_pt1 | contig 91806 bp, 85 predicted proteins | sample ElkDunMinimDraft_26_FD_191537 | JGI IMG/M metagenome (GOLD analysis project Ga0233369, IMG submission 191537) | Fecal eukaryotic communites from dung pellets of Tule Elk in California, USA - Elk Dung D16 | ecosystem: Host-associated > Mammals > Digestive system > Large intestine > Fecal | place... | reverse complement strand
CGCCGGAGCCATCCGGCGCCGGAGCGGCTATGCTTTGCAGCCGGATCGATTCCACTCCCGAGCAGGCCCCGATGATGCGTTCCAGACCTTTCGGCCGCAGCGGTCGTACCGTTGGCGAGGTGGGCTTCGGCGCATGGGCCATCGGCGCGGCCTGGGGCCGGGTGGACGACGACCAGTCGGTCGCCGCCCTGCATGCCGCGCTCGATGCCGGCCTGGACTTCATCGACACCGCCGACGTCTATGGCGATGGCCACTCCGAGCGCCTGATCGCGCGCGTGCTGAAGGAACGCGGTGGCGAGCGCCCGCTCGTGGCGACCAAGGCGGGCCGGCGCCTGCCCGAGCAGACGGTGGCCGGCTACAGCGCGGAGAACCTCGAGGCCTGGATCGACCGCAGCCTGCGCAACCTCGAGGTCGACGCGCTCGACCTGGTGCAGCTGCATTGCCCGCCCACCGATGCGTACTACCATCCGGAGATCTTCGAGCGCATGGATCGCCTGGTCGAGCGCGGCAAGATCGCCCGCTACGGGGTGAGCGTCGAGCGCGTGGAAGAGGCGCTCAAGGCCATCGAGTACCCGGCCGTGGCCAGCGTGCAGATCATCTACAACATGTTCCGGCTGCGCCCGGCCGAGCTGTTCTTCCGCGAGGCCAGGCGCCGGGGGATCGCGGTGATCGTGCGCGTACCGCTGGCCAGCGGCCTGCTGAGCGGCAAGTTCGGTCCCGATACGCGCTTCGAGCCGGACGACCACCGCCAGTTCAACCGCCACGGCGAAGCCTTCGATGTCGGCGAAACCTTCGCCGGCGTGCCCTACGAGGTCGGCCTGGCCGCGGTCGAGCGCCTGCGCCCGCTGGTCCCCGAGGGCGCGACGCTGGCCCAGTTGGCACTGCGCTGGATCCTGATGGACGAGGCCGTGTCGGTGGTCATCCCCGGCGCGCGCAATCCGCAGCAGGCGCTGGCCAATATCGCCGCGTCCGGCCTGCCGGCACTGTCGCCCGGCACCGTGGCGCAGGTGGCCGGCATCTACGAGCAGGACATCAAGCCGTACGTGCACCAGCGCTGGTGATGGACGAAGACGGCGACACCCTGCGGATCGTGGCCGCCCGCGAGGCGGACCGCGACGCCCTGGCCGAGCTGCTGATGGAGACCGTGGCCGGCAACGGCTCGGTCGGCTTCATGCATCCGCTGGACCTCGCCGAAGCGCGGGCCTTCTGGGACGGCGCGCTGCAGGCGGCGGCCCGCGGCGAGCGCATCGTCCTGTGCGCCTGGCGCGGCGATGCCCTGGTGGGCACCGGCTCCCTGGCCCTGGTCTCGGCGCCCAGCCAGCCGCATCGCGCCGAGTTGACCAAGGTGATGACGGCCGCCGCAGCGCGGGGCAGCGGGGTCGGCGTGGCGCTGGTGCGGGCGCTTGAGCAGGCTGCGCGCGAGCGCGGCCGGCGGCTGATCACGCTCGACGCCTCGCTGGTCGACGGCGCGACGGCGTTCTACCGGCGACTGGGCTATCGCACCGCCGGCGACATTCCCGAATACGCCTACAAGCCGCTGGGCGGCCTGGGCGCGACGCGCGTGCTGTGGAAGCTGCTGGACGCGCGCGAGGCGGCTGCCGCTTCGAACATCGACCCGTCCGTGGACGAATCCTTCATGCGCCACGCGCTGGCACTGGGCGAGCGCGCCCACCAGGAGGACGACGAGATCCCGGTCGGCGCGGTGCTGGTGTCGGCGGACGGGGAGATCCTGGGCGAGGGCTGGAACCGCAACATCTCCGACCACGATCCCAGTGCGCATGCCGAGATCGTGGCCCTGCGCGCGGCCGGGCGGCGGCTGGGCAACCACCGCCTGCCGGGCAGCACCCTGTACGTGACGCTCGAACCCTGTGCGATGTGCGCCATGGCCCTGGTACACGCGCGCGTGGCGCGGGTGGTGTACGGCGCGGACGATCCCAAGACCGGCGCCTGCGGCAGCGTGTTCGACCTGGTCGGCGACCCGCGCCACAACCACCGCATCGCGGTGCAGGGCGGGGTGCTGGGCGCGGAGGCCGGGCGTCGCCTGAGCAACTATTTCCGCGCCAAGCGCGGCAAGCCGCCGCTGTAGCGCCGATCAGGGTCGGGGGTTGCGCCGGCTGGCGAAGCGGTGGGCATCGTCCATCTCGTCGTTGATGGCGCGCACCGCCATCGAGGCCTCGCTGGCCAGCAGGATGCTGGATCCGAACATCGACAGCACGCCCAGCACGGCCAGGATCGTGGGCGCAGGGCCGAAGATGTGGTCGAAGAAGGAATCGGCCGCGACCAGCAGGCTGGTGGCCACGAAGCAGCTGATCGCCACGTACAGCAGCTGGCTGGCGTGGAGGATGATCAGGCTGCGCCGGCGCTGCACCGCGATCCTCTGCTCGAGCGTGGCACGCTCCACCGGATCCTCCCGCTCCGCCAGGTCCTTGAGCAACTGCCGGGCGCGGTCGATGATGCGGGCCAGGCGCGCATTGGCCGAGGCGAGCAGGGCGGCGGTCGCGGTAAGGAAGAACGCCGGCGCCAGCATCGCGGTGAGGATGGCGTAGTGGGCCATCGAGGGATTCGACATCATGTCCGTCCGTCCGGAGCGCCTGGGATCGACGGGTTATCATGCCGTGTCCCGACTACCTCCGCGAGCGCATGGCATCGCATCACACGACGCAGGGCGCAGGCCGCCTGGCCTGGATCGACCTCGAGATGACCGGCCTGGACACGGATCGCGACTCCATCCTGGAGATCGCCACCGTGGTCACCGACGCAGACCTCAACGTCCTGGCCGAAGGGCCGGCGCTCGCCATTTCCCAGCCCCTGGCCGCGCTGGAAGCGATGGACGAGTGGAACCGCAATCAGCACGGCAGGTCCGGCCTGTGGCGCCGCGTGCTGGAGGAGGGCGTAAGCCTGGAGGAAGCCGAGCAGCGCACGCTGGAGTTCCTGCAACAGTGGCTGGACCCGCGCGAGTCGCCGATGTGCGGCAATTCGATCTGCCAGGACCGCCGCTTCCTGCATCGGGAGATGCCGACGCTGGAACGCTACTTCCACTACCGCAACCTCGACGTGAGCACGCTCAAGGAGCTCGCGCGGCGCTGGGCGCCACAGGTGGCGTCGGGGGTGAGGAAGGCCGGCGCGCATACCGCGCTGAGCGACGTGCACGACTCGATCGAGGAACTGCGCCACTACCGCCGTTTCATGGGACCGCTGTCCGGCCAGCCGGCGCCGGGCTGAACCGTCCTGGCGGCGGGGCTGCGCCCTGCGCCGCGGTGGCGCTAGCATCATCGCCATGGCACAGATGATCGAACCGGCGGCGGGGCTGTCCGCCGCCACCCTGGACCGGGCCGACCTGCAGCGCGCCGTCGCGCTGCTGGAGGCGCCCACCCTCACCGCCCGCATGTCCAACCTGGTGGGCACGCCGCTGGAATTCGCCGTGCGGGCGCTGCCTGCCTCGGTGTCCGGGCGCATCCATGGTGCGGTCGAGGCCGCGCTGTACCGGTCGGCGCAGGTGGCGCTGTGGAGCATGGACAACCGGCCCGGGCGGGCCGCGTCCACGCGCCTGCACAAGGTGGCCGCGGCCACCGCTGGCGCGGTCGGCGGGGCCTTCGGATTCGCCGCGCTGTTCGTGGAGTTGCCGGTGTCCACCACGATCATGATGCGCGCGGTGGCCGACGTGGCGCGCAGCGAGGGCTTCGACCTGTCCGGGTTCGCCACCCGCCAGGCCTGCCTGGAGGTGTTCGCGCTGGGCGGCAGGTCCGGCAAGGACGATGCCAGCGAAACCGGCTACTACCTGGCGCGCGGCTTCACCGCGGACGTCATGCGGCACCTGTCGGCGGAGCTGGCAGGACGCAGCGTGGCGGGGCAGGGGCTGACCGGCGGGATCGGCTCGAAGGAAACGGGCAAGTGGCTGGCGAAGCTGGTGGAGAAGGTCGCCAGCCGCTTCGGCGTGGTGGTGACCGAGAAGTTCGCGGCCCAGGCCGTGCCCATCGTGGGCGCGGCGACCGGCGCCACGCTCAATACCATGTTCACCGACTACTACCAGGACGTCGCCCGCGGCCACTTCATCGTGCGACGCCTCGAGCTGCGTTATGGCGAGGCCGCGGTGCGCGAGGCCTACGACGCCATCGCGCGACTGCGTGAGGACTGAGCGCCAGCGCCGGCCCGCGGCCGCGCCCGCCTGCGCACGATGACGCAGGCGGGCCGGCAGCCGCGCCGGCTCAGCCGCCCGCTTTCGACTTCGCCAGCCTCAGCCAGGTATCGACCACGGTATCGGGATTGAGCGACACCGATTCGATGCCTTCCTCCATCAGCCACTGCGCCAGGTCGGGGTGGTCGCTCGGGCCCTGGCCGCAGATGCCGATGTACTTGCCCCTGGCGCGCGCGGCCTTGATCGCCATCGACAGCAGCTTCTTGACGGCCGGATCGCGCTCGTCGAACAGCGAGGCCACGATCGACGAGTCGCGGTCCAGGCCCAGGGTCAGCTGGGTGAGGTCGTTGGAGCCGATCGAGAAGCCGTCGAAGATGTCGAGGAACTCGTCGGCCAGCAGCGCGTTCGAGGGCACCTCGCACATCATGATGATCTTCAGCCCGTCCTCGCCCTGGCGCAGGCCGTTGCGGGCCAGCGCCTCGATCACCTTGCGGCCTTCCTCCAGGGTGCGCACGAACGGGATCATCACCCAGAGGTTGTCCAGGCCCATCTCGCTGCGCACCCGGCGCACCGCCCGGCACTCCAGCGCGAAGGCGTCGGCGAAGGAAGGATCCAGGTAGCGGCTGGCGCCGCGGAAGCCGATCATCGGGTTCTCCTCATGCGGCTCGTAGGCCTGGCCACCGAGGAGGTTGGCGTATTCGTTGGACTTGAAGTCCGACAGCCGCACGATCACCGGATTCGGCGCGACCGACGCGGTCAGGGTCGCGATGCCTTCGGCCAGGCGGTCGACGTAGAAGCTGACGGGATCGGCGTAGCCGGCGATCCTGGCATCGATCTTCTTCCTGGTCTCCGCATCCTGGCGGTCGTACTCGAGCAGCGCCTTGGGATGCACGCCGATGTGGGCGGCGATGATCATCTCCAGCCGCGCCAGGCCGATGCCGGCGTTGGGCAGCTGGCCGAAGTCGAACGCGCGCTCGGGGTTGGCCACGTTCATCATGATCTTGAGCGGCGCCTCGGGCATCGAGCTGAGGTCGGTGGTGATGCGCTCGAAGGGCAGCGTGCCGGCATAGATGAATCCGGTGTCGCCCTCGGCGCAGCTGACCGTGACCTCGGCGCCGTCCTCGATCGCCTCCAGCGCATTGCCGGTACCCACCACGGCCGGCACGCCGAGCTCGCGCGCGATGATGGCCGCGTGGCAGGTGCGGCCGCCGCGGTTGGTGACGATCGCCGCGGCGCGTTTCATCACCGGCTCCCAGTCCGGATCGGTCATGTCGGCGACCAGCACGTCGCCGGGCCTGACGCGGTCCATGTCCTCGAGCCTGCGCACCACGCGCGCCACGCCGCTGCCGATCTTCTGGCCGATGGCGCGCCCCTCGGCGACCACCTTGCCGCGCTGCTCCAGCGTATAGCGCTCGATCTGCGTGGCCTTGCCGCGGGACTTCACCGTCTCCGGGCGCGCCTGGACGATGAACAGCTTGCCGCTGATTCCGTCCTTGGCCCACTCGATGTCCATCGGGCGGCCGTAGTGCTGCTCGATCACCAGCGCCTGCCTGGACAGCTCCTGCACGTCCTCGTCGCTGATCGAGAAGCGGTTGCGCAGATCGACGGGCGTGTCCTCGTTGCGCACGCGTTCCCCCGGCACGTCCGAGTACACCATGCGGATCTGCTTGGCGCCCAGCGAGCGGCGCAGGATCGCCGGCTTGCCCTGCTGCAGCGTGCGCTTGTACACGTAGAACTCGTCGGGGTTCACCGCGCCCTGCACCACGTTCTCCCCGAGGCCGTAGCTGGCGGTGACGAACACCACGTCGCGGAAGCCCGATTCGGTGTCGAGGGTGAACAGCACGCCGGACGAGCCGACGTCCGATCGCACCATCAACTGCACGCCGGCCGACAGGAACACGTCCTCGTGCTTGAAGCCGTGGTGCACGCGATAGGCGATGGCGCGATCGTTGTAGAGGCTGGCGAAGACCTCCTTGACCTTGCGCACCACATCGTCGGCGCCGGTGACGTTGAGGAAGGTCTCCTGCTGGCCGGCGAACGAGGCGTCGGGCAGGTCCTCGGCCGTCGCCGAGGAGCGCACCGCAACGGCGACTTCGCCGCCGCCGTTGCCGGCGCAGAGCCTGGCGTAGGCCTGGCGGATGTCGGCGTCCAGTTCCGGCTGCAGCGGCGCATCGATCACCCATCGCCGGATCTCGCCGCCGGCGGCGGTCAGCGCGCCCACGTCCTCCACGTCGAGCGTGGCGAGCCGGTCGAAGATGCGCTGGTGCAGGTCGTTGTGGGCGATGAAGGCCTTGAAGGCATCGGCGGTGGTGGCAAAGCCGCCCGGTACCGAGACACCGAGGCCGGACAGCTGGCCGATCATCTCGCCCAGAGACGAGTTCTTGCCGCCCACCTGGGCCAGGTCGGACAGTCGCAGGTCGTGCAGCCAGAGGATGTTGGCCGTCGTCGCGGACGGCTGATGTACAGGCTGGTTCAAGGCGAAGCTCCCAAAGCGAGGCGAAAGGCGAAAGGCCGGGCAGCGCCAGGCCGAAACCGCTATTTTAGCCCCGTCGCCGGCCACCCCAGCCGCCCGAAGGCAAGGAGACAGCGTTGTCAACGCCCCGCCCCGTGTTCTATGTGTCCGATGGCACCGGCATTACCGCCGAAACCGTGGGACACAGCCTGCTGACCCAGTTCGGTGGGGTCCAGTTCAGCACCAGCCGCATCCCGTTCGTCGACAGCGTCGAGCGCGCCCATGAAGTGGCCTCGCGCATCCGCGCCGCGGGCGAAGCCGCGGGGGAGCGTCCGGTCGTCATCAATTCGTCGGTCAACCCTGAGATTTCCGCCGCCCTGGCGCACAGTGGCGCGCTGATGCTGGACGTGTTCGAACCGTTCATCTCGCGCCTGGAGTCGGAGCTGGGAATGCAACGCCAGGCCAAGGTCGGCCAGGCGCACGGCATGGTCGATTTCGACACCTACCACCGCCGCATCAACGCGATGAACTTCGCGCTCGCGCACGACGACGGGATGTCGATCAACTACGACGAGGCCGACGTGATCCTGGTCGCGGTGTCGCGGGCCGGCAAGACACCCACCTGCATCTACCTGGCGCTCCACCATGGCGTGGCCGCGGCCAACTATCCGCTCACCGACGAAGACCTGGAGCACGACCGCCTGCCGCCGCGGCTGCGCGCGCACCGGTCCAAGCTGTTCGGCCTGACGATCGATCCGCAACGCCTGCACCAGATCCGCCAGGAGCGGCGCCCGGATTCGCGCTATGCGGACATCGAGACCTGCAAGCGCGAAGTGCTGGCGGCGGAGAAGCTGTTCCGGGCCGAGCGCATTCCGGTGCTCAGCACCACCCACGTCTCGATCGAGGAGATTTCGAGCAAGGTGATGTCGACCCTGGGGCTGCAGCGGGTCATGTATTGAGGGCAGGGCGGCGCGCAGGGGCGGACGGGTGGCCCGCCGGCGGCGGGCGAGGCGCGCGATCGGCCCAAGATATGGGCTGGCGCGGGTGGTTTCAATGCTGCCCGGACGCGGGGCCAGCGTGTAGGATCGGTCCATGCATCAGGTCGTCGCACGCAGCGCGCAGATCCCCCGCCTGGGCCGCTTCGGCTGGCTCATGGGGCTGTACGCGGAGAATTTCCGCCTCCTGACCAGGCTCTTCGAACCGGCGGACCTGGCGGTGGGCCGCCATGTGTCCGCCGTGGGCACTGGCCTGGACGTGCAGCTCGACATACTCGAGCAGCATGCCTATACCACCGAACTTCGCCTGACCTACACCGTGCGCGATCCGGTCACCGGCGAGCCCGATCCCTCCGCCTTCCTGCGCCTGTACCGCGACGCGCGGCAGGCGGAGGCCACGCACTGCTACGTGGGTCGGCGCTGGCAGGACGTGATCGGCATGTATCCGCCGCCGGCCGAAGTGCTGGACCATCGCATGCGGATGAACACCTTCCTCGGAAAGTGGCTGCAGTACCTGGCCGAAAGCGGACACGGCGTGGCGACGCTGCGGCCGGTTGCCACGGTCATGGACGCCGATGCTGCCAACTGACGTGGCGCCTGGATAGAGAAGCAAAAAAAATGGGCCCGGAATTGTCCGGGCCCATTGAAAAGTGGCGTCCCCACGGGGATTCGAACCCCGGTCGCTACCGTGAAAGGGTAATGTCCTAGGCCTCTAGACGATGGGGACGCTGTAAAACCTGTTCCGCGATTTCCGTGCGGCCTTTGCAACGGAAATTTGGTGGAGCCAGGCGGGATCGAACCGCCGACCTCCTGCATGCCATGCAGGCGCTCTCCCAGCTGAGCTATGGCCCCACGGGCTGGAAGCTCGAAATTTTAGGGGCGGTTTCGATGTCCGTCAACAGGTATCTAACAATTCCTTGCATCGCGTTGTCGCGACGCCGTCCTGCGACGTTGCCGCGCGCCGCTCAAGCCGCGCGTCGGCTGCGCGAGAACGCCCGCCGGTATTCCGACGGCGCAGTGCCGAACTGCGACAGGAAGTGCTGGCGCAGCGTCAACGCACTGCCGAATCCGACCTCGGCCGCGATCCGCTCCAGCGACAGGCCGCTGGTCTCGAGCAGCTGCTGCGCGCGCGCGAGGCGCTCGGCGGCCAGCCACCTGGCGACGGTGGTGCCGGTGGCGTCGCGAAACCTGCGGGTGAAGGTGCGCCGGCTCATGTGGGCCGCGTCCGCGAGCGCGTCCACCGACAGCGGCTGGGCCAGACGTTCGCGCGCCCACTCCAGCACTCCGGGCAGCCGGCTCTCGCTCGGCAGTTCCGGCACCGGCTGCTCGATGAACTGCGCCTGCCCGCCCTGCCGGTGCGGAGGCGTGACCAGCACCCGCGCGAGGCGGTTCGCGACGTCGGCGCCATCGCGCTGGCGCACGATGTTGAGGCAGCAGTCGAGCGCCGCCGCCGTACCGGCGGAGGTGACGATGCTGCCGTCGTCGACATACAGCACGTCCGGACGGAAATCGGCCTGCGGAAAACGCCGCGAGAACACCTCGCGTGCCGCCCAGTGGGTGGTGGCATGGCGGCCGTCCAGCAAGCCGGCATCGCCGAGCACGAACGCACCCAGGCACAGGCCGACGACCTGGGCGCCGCGTGCATGGGCGCGCTGTATGGCGCGGACCAGCTTCGGCGATGCGGCGACTTCCGGGTCCGACCACGCGGGCACGATGGCGATGTCCGCCCCTGCGAGCGCCGCGAGCCCGGCGTCCACGTCGATCACGACACCCTGCGACGAGCGGATGCGTCCGGGCCGCTCCGCGACATGCACCACCTCGTAGCGGGACATCCCGGCGGGGGTCGGTTCGGGGCCGAACACCAGGCCGGGGACCGATAGATGGAAGAGGTTGACGCCTTCGTAGGCAAGGACAGCGACGCGGATCGTCCGCATGGACACGTCCTCGGGCACAATGGCCCGATTCTATCGAATGGTGTCCGTCGGGCCAATGGTCGGGCGCAGCCAGGGGCCGGAGAATCCCGGGCAGGCTGGCGGATCCCCGCCGGCAGGACCCCATCCGGCTTTCCGAGGATCTTCGATGAACATGCTCCGTGCCCTCACCGCGGCGTGCCTGGCGGCCTCCCTTGCCGCGTGCACCACCACCGGCGGCCCTGCGACACCGCAGGCCGACGCAGGCGAGGTCGGCTTCCAGCTGATCCGCAACGCCACGATCAAGCTCGACTACGCGGGCACGACCTTCCTGGTCGACCCCATGCTGGCCGAGAAGGGCCGTTATCCCGGCTTCGAAGGCACGCTCAACAGCCACCTGCGCAACCCGCTGGTGGACCTGCCCGTCTCCGTGGCCGACGCGATGGAAGCCGACGCCGTCGTCATCACGCACACGCACCTGGACCACTGGGACGACGTCGCCAGACAGCAACTGCCGAAGTCGATCCCGATCTTCGTGCAGAACGAGGAGGACGCCGCCTCTGTCCGCAAGGACGGCTTCACCGATGTCCGCGTCCTCGACGGCGACACGGTGTTCAACGGCACGCGCCTGATCCGCACCGGCGGCCAGCACGGCACCGACGCCCACATGGCGAAGCTCGGTGCGCTGCTTGGCAAGGTCTCCGGCATCGTCTTCGTGCATCCGCGCCACGAAACCGTGTACGTCGCCGGCGACACCATCTGGCGGCCCGAGGTCGAGGCCGCCGTCCGCCGCTACCGGCCCGACGTCGTCGTGCTCAACACCGGCTACGCGGTGGTGCCGGGCATCGATGGCGCCATCATCATGGGCAAGGAAGACCTGGCGCGTGCGCGGCAGATCGCGCCCGATGCCGTGGTGATCGCCGTGCACATGGATGCGGTGAACCATGCCGGCCAGACCCGCGAGGAACTGCGCGAGTTCATCGCCGGGAAGAACCTGGACGCCGCGCGCACCCGCGTGCCGGCCGATGGCGAGTCGTACACGTTCTAGGCCTGCGGTCCCGTCGTCGGCGGGTGCCGTCCCCCACCGGCGGTGCCAGGCGCCCGCGAGGGCCGCGGCACGGTTTCACATGTGGGCGACGACGGGTCGCCGACCCTAGGGGCGCCATCCCCACCAGGTCCAAAGGCAATGTCCGACGACAAGAGCAAGGCCGGCTCACCCGATCGCGATCGCATCAACCTGAGCGAGGACTACGAGGTCCGGTACTGGACCAAAACCCTGGGTGTGAGCGAGGACGAACTTCGCGCCGCGGTCAAGCAGGTGGGATCCACCGCCGAGGCCGTTCGCCGGCATCTGGGCAAGTAGCCCCGCCTCCCGGCCCCGGGCCCGGGAGCGACAGGGATCGTCCACGTCCTGGATGACAGCTCCCGGGCGGCGGGAGTGGCGCGCGGTCTGGCGGGCGCCGCCGGCATCGCGCAGGCCACGCCCCCCGGCACGCGGCCACGGGCCGTGCGCCGGGGCGTTCGCCCCGGGCGGTTTCCATCCAGGCGCCCTGCCAGACGCACAGGACAGGATCGTCGCCTGCGCAGACTCACGTGGTGAGACCGGCCGCGGCAACACTGGCCCGCCCTCCACGTGCAGGCCATGAACGCCATCCTCCATTCCCGCCCGTTGCCGGCGCCGGTGCCCTCCGGCGGGCAGTTGGCACGCCGCCTCGCCGATCGCTACGCCGAGCGCATCACGGGGCAATTCACCCTCCCGGGCCGCCCGGCCGACCTGCGTCCGCTGCCCCGGGATCTGCCGCCGGCCCTGGACGCCGCCTTGCAGGCGCGGGGCATCCGCTCGCTGTATTCCCACCAGGCGCAGGCCTGGGACGCGGCCAGGGCCGGCAAGCATGTCGTCGTCGCCACCCCCACGGCCTCGGGCAAGTCGCTGTGCTACACGCTGCCGGTGGTCAGCGCGGCCATGGAGCAGGGCGCCAAGGCGCTGTACCTGTTCCCGACCAAGGCCCTGGCCCAGGACCAGGTCGCCGAACTCCTGGAACTCAACGCCGCCGGCAACCTCGGCCTGCGGGCGGCCACGTTCGACGGCGACACGCCGGGCGATGCCCGCCAGGCCATCAGGCTCAATGGCGACATCGTCGTGTCCAACCCGGACATGCTCCACCAGGCGATCCTGCCGCACCACACCAAGTGGGCGCAGTTCTTCGAGAACCTGCGGTTCGTGGTCATCGACGAAGTCCACACCTACCGCGGCGTGTTCGGCTCGCACGTGGCCAATGTCATCCGCCGCCTCAAACGGGTGTGCGCCTTCTACGGGGTGCGTCCGCAGTTCATCCTGTGCTCGGCCACCATCGGCAACGCCGCCCAGCACGCCGGCGCGCTGATCGAAGATGAGGTGGAGGCGATCACCGGGAGCGGGGCGCCGAGCGGCGACAAGCACATCCTGCTGTGGAACCCGCCGGTGGTGAACCCCGACCTGGGCATCCGCGCCTCGGCCAGGTCGCAGTCCAACCGCATCGCGCGCCTGGCGATCAAGTCGGGCCTGAAGACGATGGTCTTCTGCCAGTCCCGGCTCATGGTCGAGGTGCTGACCAAGTACCTCAAGGAAGTGTTCGACAACGATCCGCGCAAGCCGCGCAGGATCCGCGCCTACCGCGGCGGCTACCTGCCCACGGAGCGGCGCGAGGTCGAGCGCGAGATGCGGTCGGGGAAGATCGACGGCATCGTGTCGACATCGGCGCTGGAACTGGGCGTGGACATCGGCAGCCTGGATGTCGTCGTGCTCAACGGTTACCCGGGGTCCATCGCCCAGACCTGGCAGCGGTTCGGGCGCGCCGGCCGGCGCCAGCAGCCGTCCATCGGCGTGCTCGTGGCCAGCAGCCAGCCGCTCGACCAGTACGTGGTGCGGCATCCGGAGTTCTTTGCGAGTGCCACCCCGGAACAGGCCCGCATCGAGCCCGACCAGCCCTTGATCCTGATGGACCACATCCGCTGCGCAGCCTTCGAGCTGCCGTTCATGGATGCCGACGCCTTCGGCCCCGTCGACCCGGCCCCGTGGCTCGAAGTGCTCGAGGAAAGCGGGGTATTGCACCACGAGGGGGTACGGTGGGAATGGATCGCCGACAGCTACCCGGCGCAGGCGGTGAACCTTCGATCCGTGGCCGACGGCAACTTCGTCGTCGTCGACCGCACCAACGGTCGCCAGACCATCATCGCCGAGGTGGACTACTCGGCCGCCGCGCTCACGCTCTACGAGGGCGCCATCCACATGGTGCAATCGGAGCCCTTCCAGGTCGAGCGGCTGGATTGGGACGGGCGCAAGGCCTATGTCCAGCAGACGCATGTGGACTACTACACCGACGCCATCGACTACACCAAGCTGAAGGTGCTGGACGAGGCGGACGGCGGGCAGGCGGGGCAGGGCAGCGCCCACCACGGCGAGGTGCATGTCCTGCGCCGCGTGTCGGGCTACAAGAAGATCCGCTTCCACACCCACGAGAACATCGGCTACGGGCCGGTGAACCTTCCCGACCAGGAGCTGCACACCACGGCGGTCTGGTGGCAACTGCCGCAGCGGGTGCTCGATACGCAGTTCGACAGCCGCCAGGACGCGCTGGACGGCTTCCTGTCCGCCGCCTATGCGCTGCACCTGGTGGCCATGGTGTGCGTGATGGCCGAAGGACGGGATCTCCAGAAGGCGGTGGGCAGCGGCGATGGCGCGTGGTTCGCCACCGCCGACCAGACAGGGCGGGGCCAGGTGCGGTCCGGGGAGAGCGGCCACGAGATCGCCGATCCGACCCGGGCCTTCACTCCGACCCTGTTCCTGTACGACAACTATCCCGGCGGTGTCGGCCTGTCCCTGCCGCTGTTCGAACGGCGCGAGGACCTGCGCCGGCAGGCCCTGTCCCTGATCCGTGCCTGCCCGTGCGCGAACGGCTGTCCGGCCTGCGTCGGGCCGATCCTGGCCAGCACCGAGGAGGGCAGCCGCTCGGTCAAGCTCGCGGGCATCCAGGTGCTCGAACTCATGGGAGACGAGGCTTGAGCGCCCTGGCCAAGCGCCTGGCGGGCCTGCGCCAGCAGGCGGGCGTGCCGATGCGGGCCCCCGCGCCAGAGCCCGCGAAGAAGGCCAGCACGCACGAACAGGTAGCCCAGCTCCGGAAGCTGCTGGGCCTGCGTCCGCGCGCCATGGCCACGGTCCACAGCCTCGACCGTGCGCTGGCGGGGGAGGAGGTCGCGCCCAACCTCCGATACGTCGAGAAGTGGGTGCCCTTCGAGCGGCTGCCCGCGCGACTGGACCTGGCCGGGCTGGGCATGGATCAGATCGAGGCGCAGCGGATCCTGGCCTTCGACACCGAGACCACGGGCCTGGCGGGAGGCACGGGCACGCGCGCGTTCATGATCGGCGCCGGCGACTGGCGCGACGGCGGCCTTCGCATCCGCCAGCTGCTGACCACGGCGATGGGCGCCGAGCAGGCCATGCTGGAGACGTTCGCCAGCTGGCTGGATCCCGATACGGTACTGCTGTCCTACAACGGGAAGTGCTACGACCGGCCGCTGCTGACCACCCGCTACACGCTGGCGCGCCTGCCCGATCCCCTGATCGGACGCACGCACATCGACCTGCTGCATCCGATTCGCAGGCGCTATCGCGGCATCTGGCAGAACTGCCGCCTGGCCACGGCCGAGCGGCAACTGCTGGGCGTGGTACGCGAGGACGACCTGCCAGGCAGCGAGGCGCCGGGCGCGTGGCTGGACTACCTTCGCGGCGGCAGCGCCCAGAAGCTGCGCAAAGTCGGCGACCACAACGCGCAGGACCTGCGCAGCCTGGCCGGGCTGCTGGCGCACTTCGCCGGTCTCGCGTCCGGGTAGGGCCTGGCGCGGCCAACGCCGGGCAGTGGCCGTGATCGTCCTGGCCCGGGATCGGGTGCAGCGTGCCCCGACCGGCGCAGCGCTGCCGGCGCCGGCCTGGCGCGCGCAGGCAATGGCGCCTGCCGCATGTCCGGTCGCCTGGCGGGGAGCCGCGGCGAAGTCCGGCGCGCGGACTGATGTTCCTCGATGCCGGGCCTGGAGTCCCGGCGGGGAAGGACATCCCGATCAGCTGTCCCGGAATCGAGCATGCGAGCGGCGCCTCGGGCGCGCAGCCCTGCCGCTGGACGATCGTCACCGTAATGCGGGATTGCGCACTGCGCCGGGCCGCATCCATGGTCACGGTCCGTCGCAGCAGGAGCAGGTCGGCGTGCATGCCCAGGCGACCCGCGGGTCCGCTGCGCGCGCGGGCCTCACCGTGCTCGCGTGTCGCGGGCGTGCGCCCGAGCGACGGCGGCGGGCTCAGGCGAGCACATCTCCGGATGTACCGGCCGGCGCCAGCGGCGCGCCGGGCGCACCGCCGACGAAGTGGCGCACGATCGGGACGCGGGCGGGATCGGCCAACAGCTGCACGATCCGGTCCTGCAGCAAGCGTTCGCTTTCGGTCACGCGTTCGTGTTGCCGCAGGTGCTCCAGCCACGAGCTGTCCAGGAAGTATTCCAGATAGGTCCCCGGGGTTTGCGTGTCTTCGGCCACGCCCCACTGCACGGCGCCGTCCCGGCGTCGGCTGCGGCCGAGCGCGTGCATCAGGCGCAGGAACACACTGCGCCGATCCAGGGCGATCGTGTATTCGATCGTGATCAGGACAGGGCCGCGGTCGCCGGCGATGTCCTCGACCACCACGGGCTGCGGCCAGTGGCCGGAGGGGGTGACGTTGACGCTGGCCGCGTCGCCCAGGCGGAAGCGCAGGCCGAAGAACGCGGCCAGCACGGTGCCTGCCGCGGCGACCAGCAGCGCCGTGGTGCTGCTGGTCTGCTGGGCGAGCGTGCCCCAGCCGAGGCTCCCGATCGCCATGCCGCCAGAGAACACCACGATGTACAGGGCCAGTGCGCGGGCGCGCACCCAGGCGGGCACCGAGGTCTGCGCGGCGATCTGCAGCGACGACAGCACCGTGATCCAGGCCAGTCCGTTGACCAGAGAAACGACATACAGCACGGGGATGCTGCGCAGGAGGGCCAGCGCCAGCATGCAGCCCGCGTAGACCAGGGTCGCAATCAGCACCAGCCGGTCAGGATCGATCCGCGCGCGCAACTTCGGCAGCAGCAGCGCGCCGCTGACCGCGCCGATGCCGATGCATCCCAGCAGCAGACCATAGGTGCCGGCGCTGGCCCGCAGGTCGCGGTTGACGACGATCGGCAGCAGGGCGGTCAGCGCACTGGCGAACACGAAGAAGCTGGCGGCCTTGACCAGCACCGACTGCAGCACGGACGCCTGGGTGGCATAGCGCAGGCCGGCGCGCAGGGCGACACCGAACGACTCCGGCGGCAGCGCAGTGGCGGTGGGCGTGCGCTTCCAGGCCAGCAGCACGATCATGATGCCCAGGAAGCTCAGGGCATTGATCGCGAAAGCCCATTGGATGCCGGCGCTGGCGACGATCAGGCCGCCGAGCGCGGGCCCCACTGCGCGGGCGATATTCATGCTCAGCGAGGACAGTGCCACCGCCGGGCTGAGCATGGCGCGCGGCACCAGTTCGGGGATGGTCGCCTGCTGCGCGGGCATCGCCATCGCCGCGCCCACGCCGAGGGCGAAGGTCAGTGCGATCAGGGTCCACGGCCCGAGCATATCCAGGTGGGCGAGCAGGGCCAGCGAGCCGGCGACCAGCAGCATCCACAGCTGGGCCAGGATCAGGTACTTGCGGCGATCGACGATATCGGCGAGCGTGCCGGCGAACACGGCCAGCAGCACCACCGGCAAGGTGGTCGCGGACTGCACCGCAGCGACCATGAAGGGCGAGCCGGTGTTCTCGGCCATCACCCAGGCGGCGCTGACGTCGTGGATCCAGGTGCCGATGTTGCCGATCAGCACCGCCAGCCAGATCATCCGGAACGTGGGCTGGGTCAGCGGCGACCAGGCGCCCGGTGCGGGCGCATCGGGGGGCGGGGAAGGTGGGCTCATCGTGATGTCCTGATGCCACGTCGTGGCGAAGGGAGGAGCGGGGCGGCGCTCAGAACGCGAAGCAGGAGCAGCCCAGCGCGCCCCAGAAGCCCTGGTGGTCGTCGACCGGCGCGGCGTGCTGCGCCGCATGGCCGCGGCCGTGCACGTTGCAGCCGGCGCCGTGCGTATGCCCATGCGCCGCGGCGAAGGCGGCCGAGGCCTGGGCCAGGGTGGCGCCCTGGTAGCCGCCGTAGTGCCGCACCGGCGACCAATCGGGCATCGGCGGGGGCAGCGAGGGCGAGAGGTCTTCGAAATCGCCCTCGCCGTACACGATCCGGCCGCCGACCACGGTCAGCACGCTGGTGATGTCCTGGATGGCCTCGTCCGCAATGCTGAAGTAGTCGGCCGACAACAGGCTGAAATCGGCGAACTGGCCGGTCGCCAGTCGCCCCTTGCTGGACTGCTCGCTCGAGAACCAGGCACTGCCGTGGGTCCACAGGCGTAGCGCCTCCTCGCGTTCCAGCCGATTGTCGTCGCCATAGAGTTGCAGTCCGCCGAGAGTGCGGCCGGTGCTGAGCCAGTACAACGCCACCCAGGGGTTGAAGCTGGCGACACGGGTCGCGTCGGTGCCCGCGCCGACCGGCACGCCGGCATCGAGCATGCGCCGGACCGGCGGCGTCCGGCGGCCGGCTTCGGCCCCGTACCGCTCCACGAACGCTTCGCCCTGGTACGCCATGCGGTGCTGCACGGCGATGCCGCCACCCAGGGCACGCACGCGCTCGATGCTGCGGTCGGAAATGGTCTCGGCGTGGTCGATGATCCAGTGCAGCCCGTCGAACGGCACCTCGCGGTCGACCTTCTCGTACACATCCAGGATGCGCGTGATGCTGTGCTCGTAGGAGGCGTGGATGCGGAACGGCCAGCGTCGCTCGGACAGCAGCCGGACCACCGCCTCCAGATCCGGCTCCAGTTCCCTCGCCAGTTCCGGCCGGGGTTCACTGAACAACTCGAAATCGGCGGCCGAGAACACCAGCATCTCGCCGGCGCCGTTGTGGCGCAGCATGTCGCCGCCCTCGCGGGGCGCGAGCAGGCTCGTCCAGCGTTCGAAATCGGCCAGCTCGCCGCCCCTGCTCTGGGTGAACAGGTTGTAGGCGATGCGTACCGTCAGCTCGTCGTCGGCGTGCAGCTTGCGGATGATCTCGTAGTCGTCGGGGTAGTTCTGGAAGCCGCCGCCCGCATCGATCACCGAGGTGATGCCGAGGCGGTTGAGTTCGCGCATGAAGTGGCGCGTCGAGTTGTGCTGGTACTCGGGCGGGAGCTTCGGCCCGGCGGCGAGGGTGGCGTAGAGGATCACGGCGTTGGGTCTGGCCAGCAGCAGGCCGGTGGGATTGCCGGCGCCGTCGCGCTGGATCTCGCCTCCAGGCGGATCCGGGGTGTCCCTGCCGTAGCCGACGGCACGCAGCGCTGCGCGGTTGAGCAGGGCGCGGTCGTACAGGCGCATGATGAAGACCGGCGTGTCGGGTGCGGCGGCGTTGATCTCGTTGAGGGTCGGCAACCGCTTCTCGACGAACTGGTGCTCGGTGAAGCCGCCGATCACCCGCACCCACTGCGGCGCTGGCGTGCGCGCGACCTGCGCCCGGAGCATCGCCATGGCGTCGGCGAGGGAGCGCACGCCATCCCAGCGCAGTTCCAGGTTGTAGTTCAGGCCGCCGCGGATCAGATGCGTGTGGCTGTCGTTGAGCCCCGGAACGAGGCGGCGGCCCGCCGCGTCGACGACGCGGGTGGTGGTGCCGGCCATCTGCATCACCGTCGCCTCGTCGCCGACCGCGACGACGACACCGTTGGCCACCGCGATGGCGCTCGCCGCCGGATGCCCCGGATCGAGCGTGGTGATTCTCGCGTTGTGGACGATCAGGTCCGCCATGGGAGGCTCCTGTAGCGGGGAGAGGCCGCGTGCGGACAGGCTGGCGACGGCGGCGCCGGCACCGAGCGCGCCCACGAAGCGGCGTCGGGAGGGATCTTCGACGTCCCGGGTCATGGCATGGCTCCGGTGTGATCGGGCAGCAGCGCGTCGAGCGACCAGTGCCCGCCACCGAGCAGCGCCACCGCGAGCAGCGCCGCCGTCCACAGCACCGGGTACTCCATGCCGCCGTGCGTCCAGAACCAGCCGCGCCCACGGTTGAGCGCAGCGGTGCAGGCGAGGAATGCCGCGCCCAGCGCTGCCGCGACGGGCGTGCACAGCCCCAGCACGACACACAGCCCTGCCAGGGTCTGCATCGCCGCCAGCAGCAGCGGCAATGGCGCGGACGCCGGCAGGCCGAAGCCGCGCAGTTCGCCGGCGAAGCCCGACAGGCCCGGCCCACCGAACCAGCCGAAGAGCTTGCCCAGTCCATGCGGCAGCAGGAAGCCGCCGCCCGCCAGCCGCAACAGCAGCAGGCCGAGATCGGTCAGCGATGGATCGGCAGGCGCGACGTGCGTGGACATGCTGGGATCGTCATGGGAACGGCAGGGGCCAGGCGTGTGCTGCACGTCGGCAGGCGCGCGCATGCATGGCGGCGGTGCGCGGGTGCGCCGAGGTCGGCGCCTGCCGGTGCGCTGGAGCGGGCGCCGCCTCCATTGCCGAGGCGTCGCCCGTCATGCGAGCGGTCAGTGCCCGCCTTCGCTGGCATTGAACATCGTCTTGGCGTACGCGATTCCAAGCCCGTAGGCGCCGCCGTTGGTGCGCGCGATGCCGGTGGTCAGGTCGTAGGTGTCCCCGCGTGCCCAGTCGCGCTGCAGCTCCAGCAGGTACTGCAGGCTGGTCATGGGGCGCGCACCGGCCTGGACCATGCGCTGCACCGAACGCTCGTGCGCCTCGTCGCTGGTATCGCCGCAGGCATCGGTGACGACGTAGACCTCGAATCCCTGCTCAAGCGCCGAAAGCACCGGCTGCACGATGCATACGCTGGTCCACAGGCCCGCGACCACGAGCCGGCCCTTGCCGATCGCGTTGACCTGCTGGGTCACGCGCGCATCTTCCCAGGCGTTCATCGTCGTGCGGTCGATCGCCGGCGCATCCGGGAACGCCTGGGTGATCTCGTCGAAGATGGGCCCGGAGAAGCTCTTCTCGGCGACCGTGGTCAGGATCGTCGACACCGCGAAGCCGGCGGCGGTCCTGGCGAGCAGCGCCGTATTGTTGCGCAGCAGTTCGGTGGCGATCGATTTTGTCGCGAACGCCATCTGCGACTGGTGGTCGATCAGGATCAGGACATGGTCCTGCGGGTCAAGCAGCGTGCTGGCGGGCGTCGGGGTTGCGGTTGGCATGAGGCATCTCGTCTTCGGGTGGGCTGTGAACGGGGCTTCGGATGACGTCGACACGGCGATGCATCCGAAGCCGCTTTTTTTTCAGAAGTGCGGCGCCGCGCTGCGGCGAAGGGATCCGCGCCGGATTGGCGATCCCCGGCGGGCAGGCGTGCCAACGGCGACCTGTCCTGCGCTTCAACGATCTTCGAGGAAGTCGAGCAGGTCCTGGTTGAGCCGGCTCTTGTGGGTGTCGGCGATGCCGTGCGGAGCGTCCGGATAGACGATCAGCCGCGCGTGCCTGATCAACGCAGCCGAGGCGCGCGCCGATGCGTCGATCGGCACGATCTGGTCGTCGTCGCCGTGGATCACCAGGGTCGGCACGTCGAACTTCGCCAGGTCGCCGCGGAAGTCGGTCGCCGAGAACGCCGCGATCGAGTCGTAGGCGTTCTTGTGGCCGGCCTGCATGCCTTGCACCCAGAACGACTGGATCAGGCCCGGGTCGGATCTGGCGCCGGGGCGGTTGAAACCGAAGAACGGGCCCGAGGCGATGTCGAGATAGAGCTGCGAGCGGTTGTCGACCGAGCCCTTGCGCAGCCCGTCGAAGACCTCGAGCGGCAGGCCGCCCGGATTGTCATCGGCCCGCAACATCAGCGGTGGGACCGCGCTGACCAGGACGGCTTTGCGCACGCGCGTGGTTCCATGTCGCCCGATGTAGCGCGCGACTTCGCCGCCGCCGGTGGAGAACCCGACCAGGGTCACGTCCCTGAGGTCGAGCGCTTCGATCACCGCCGCCAGATCGTCGGCGTAGTGGTCCATGTCGTTGCCGTGCCAGGGCTGGCTGGAGCGCCCGTGCCCGCGACGGTCGTGCGCGACGACGCGATAGCCCCGGTCGGCCAGGAACAGCATCTGCGATTCCCAGCTGTCGCAGTTCAGCGGCCAGCCGTGACTGAAGCTGACGACCTGGCCATCCTTCGGGCCCCAGTCCTTGTAGTAGAGCTGCACGCCATCGCGGGTGCTAACGGTACTGGCGGTACAAGTCATCGTAGTGTTCCTGGTGAGGGCGGGCGGCGCTGCCCGGGTCGCGGCAGGGCGCGGGCCCGTCTGGCCGGGCTGGCGCAGGCGGATCGGGGGTTCCGGAGCCGGGTCCATGTCGGTCGCCCCGCGAGCCGGGCGTCGACGACGCAACCCGCGTCACCCCGATGCCTGGGACGTTGCCGGAGCGGGCAGGGCGGGTTCTTCTGGGAGCGGGATGAACTCGGCGTCGTCGGCATCCGGCAGCTTCATGCGCCCGGCCTTCCAGTCCGCCGCGGCCTGCGCGAGACGTTCCGTGGAAGACGATACGAAGTTCCAATGCACAAAGCGCTCGCCGACCGGCTCGCCGCCAAGCAGCATCACCGATGAATGCTCCAGTGCCCAGATCCACGCGGGCCGCTCGTCGAGTATCAGCATCTTGCCGGCACCATAGGTGACGCCGCGCAGCTCGACCGCGCCGGTCGCGATGTACACCGCACGCTCGCGATGGCCGCCGGGAATCTCGGCCGTCGCACCACGCTGCATGTCCAGATGCACGTAGAACTGCGGCGAGTGGGTGGCGACGCCGGACGTCAGCCCGTAGGCGCTGCCGGCAATGACCTGCCCGTGGACCCCGCCGTCGCTCCATTGCGGCAGCTCGGCGCAGGCGTGATGGGAAAAGCTGGGCGCCACCTCCTCGAACTCGACCGGCAACGCCACCCAGGCCTGGATGCCGTGCAGACGGTCGCCGTGTTCCCGGGCGCGCTCCAGGCGCTCGCTGTGGGTGATGCCACGTCCGGCGGTCATCCAGTTGACTTCGCGCGGCCGCACCGCCTGCTCGTATCCGAGGCTGTCGCGATGCATTATCTCGCCCGAGAACAGATAGGTGACCGTGGACAGCCCGATGTGCGGATGTGGCCTCACGTCGATGCTCCGGTCCACGCCGGCCGGAATGTCCATCGGGCCGATGTGGTCGAAGAAGATGTAGGGACCCACCATGCGGCGTTTCGAGAACGGCAGCACGCGGCCCACCTCCATGCCGCCGCCGAGGCTGCGGCGCCGCTGTTCGATTACCAGTTCAACCATGTCTTCTCTCCTTCATAGTCTTCGCAGCCCGGAATTTCCCTGGCAGCGGCTGCCCGCCGTGCCGAGCGTTGCGTGCGTCGCCTCCGGTGCCAGCGCCTTGTCGTGCCCCGGGGCAATCGCCGGATGCGCCAACGGCGCCTGGTGAAGGACACCGTCCGGAAGATGCGGCGGAGCGCTTGCTCGCGCCGCGGGCGCATCCCACTGCGGTTGTCGGCGCGCCGACCGCTGGCATGGCGGTGTCGCTGCTGTCGACCGGTGCACGTCGTGCGTGGGTTGCGGCGTTCGGGATCAGTGTGGCCTTGGCAGATCCCCGCGCATTGGACAATCGTGCGAGTCCGCGGGTGGAAGCGGCCAGTGCGGAAGCATCTGTCGGCGGGCCGGCGCAGCTTGCCTAGTCGCTTCCTTCGACGTCGATGATCCGCCGTGCGTACAGCCGCGCATCCAGCGAGTAGGCGCCGGGGCCGAGGAGGAGCATGGCGGTCGACTGCAGCACGAGGATGATCGCGGCGAGTCCAGGCACGCCGGCGCCGAGGCTGCCGACAACGAGCGTCGTTGCGATGCACAAGGCGCTGATCGCGGGCGTCATGAGGCCGGCGAGGAATCCGGCGCCGAGCACCGTGATCAGGACTGTGATCGACCAATGGCTGCCCGCTTCGGCGAGGATCCGGAGTGAGGCGAGCGCAGACAGACGCAGGCAGACGAGCCCGGCCCCCGGGCCGCCCCGCGGGAACATCGAATAGAGTCGCTGCATGGCGTCGGGGAAATGAGCCGTCGTGGTCGTTTGCGTGGCGCCCGGGCGATGGGCACTCACCCTTCCGTGGGGCGGTCGGTCGCTCGCGTCCGGTACTCCATCGGCGTCAGGCCGACCCGCCTGCAGAACGTCCTGCAGAAGTGGCTCTGGTCGAAGAATCCCAGGTCGAGCGCGATCGCGCAGATGCTGGTACCGGCGCGGGCCAGCCGTTCCTTCGCCATCTCGATGCGTCGCGCGATGACGTATTCCATCGGACTGGTGCCGACACGCGCCCTGAACATCCGCGCGAAGTGGAACCGGCTGACGCACGCGGTCTGCGCCATTTCCTCCAGGCGGATGACCCCGCCCATGTGGCTGTCCAGGTAGCGTTGCACGGCGGTCCAGGAGCGATCGCCCAAGGGTCTGACCCGGCGCCGACCGCGTGTGGCAGTGCGCCCGGGCGGGACGTGTTCTTCGGGGGACGTGCGCGACGATGCGCTCTGCTGTATGGACACGATGGCAGCCGGTTCTGGATGCCGTCATGGTGCTGTCCCGGCAGTGCGGCGCTGCACCCGCTGGCGCGTGGTGTGCGGCTCCCTCGTTCGGGGTATGCGGCGTCTTGACGCGTCGGCGCCCGCGGTATGGAATGGAAGCCAAGCCGGTAACCACCCAGTGCGACCGGCCATGGAGTTGGTGATGAGCGATACCGTGCGCAGGATCAGGATTCTGGTCGTCGACGACCATCCGCTGCTGCGCGACGGGGTTGCGGCCGTGCTCGGCGGCGAGGCCGACATGGCCCTGGTGGGCCAGGCAGCGAGTGGCGAGCAGGCGATCGACATGTTTCGCCGGCTCGGCCCCGACGTGACCCTGATGGACCTGAAGATGCCCGGCATGAAAGGCATCGACGCCATGCGCGAAATCCGCAGTGGATCGCCGCGCGCCCGGATTATCGTGTTGACGACCTACCCGGGCGACGTGCAGGCGTTGCAGGCCCTGCGGGCGGGAGCCTCCGGCTTCCTGCTCAAGTCGATGCTCAGGAAGGATCTGCTGGATGCCATCCGTGCCGTCCACGCGGGAAGACGGGTCGTGCCGGACGAGGTTGCATCGCAGATCGCGCAGCACATGCACGAGCAGGACCTGAGCGAGCGCGAGATCCAGGTGCTGGACAGCGTCGCCCAGGGGATGGCGAACAAGGTGGTCGGCGCGCGGCTGGGCATCACCGAAGAAACCGTGAAGGCCCACATGAAGAACATCATGGGCAAGCTGTCGGCACGCGACCGCACGCATGCCGTGAGCATCGCCACCAGCCGCGGCATCCTCGGCTGAGGTTGCCGCCGGTCGCCGCGACGGTCGGACCGGGAAGATATCCGGTCGCGCATGGCACGCCGGCGAACGGCGAGGCTCCTAGCGTGGCCGCCTGTGCCATCCGAACCAGGTCCGGCCCGGCCGCGCGTGGCCCGGGAGGCTCGTCCAGGGAAGACAGACATCGATCTCCGTGCCCGAGCCTTCCCGGCTCCAGATCTGGAGATGCGCGCCGATCTTCCTTGCCCGCTCCCGCATGCCGATGACGCCCCAGTGCCCGGCGCGTCCGCCGTCCTGCAGCACCCCGGGCGCCATGCCTGCGCCGTCGTCGCGGATGCGCAGGTGCATGCCATCGCGATCGCTCGTGAGCTCGAGCTCGACGCCAGCGGCGTTCGCGTGCCGGAACGCGTTCACGAGTGCCTCCTGCGCGATCCGGAACAGCTCCTCCTCCATCATCGCCGGCAGCGATACCGGCTGGCTCTGGGCAATCGCCTGGAACCGCACGCCGTGCACGGCCGACAGTTCGCCGCCGATCGCAGTCAGGGCGTTGAGCAGCCCGCCCGGCCGGTGGCGCGGGGTGCGCAGGTCGATCACCCGGTCCCTGCCTTCGACGATGACCTGGTCGGCCTGGTCCAGGGCCAGCTCCATGGCCTTGCGCGCCGGCTCGTCCGTCGGCAGCGTGTTGGCGGCCGCCTGGAGCCGCAGCATCAGGCCCTGCACGCCCTGCAGCAGCGTGTCGTGCAACTCGCGGGCAATGCGGTCGCGTTCGCGGTGCTGGACCTCGAGGCGCGCGCGGAGTCCGGCGGCGATGCGCCGGACCCTGGCGTAGTAGGCCAGCCACAGCAACACGATCGCGACGACCGCGCACAGCGCGATGAACTGCCACGTCTGATGCAGCGCTGGCGGGATCTCGAACTCGATCGCGTCGGGCGTGCTCCAGGGGCCGTCGCCGTAGGCCGCGGACAGTTCGAAACCATAGCGTCCCGGAGGAAGCCCGAGGTAGGTGGCTTCACGCGCGCCGCCCGGATGCCAGGCATCGTCGTGGCCGCGAAGGCGATAACGGAACCGCACCATCTCCGGTGCCCTGAGTCCCGGCGCCGAGTAGGCGATGACCACACGGCGTGCCAGCGCTGGCACGACGATGCGCGGCCCGGTCTGGACCGGACCATCATCGGCACGCAGCGAAACCACGCGCGCCGGAGGCGGTGCTGCACCGGCGGCGACACGGCGGGGATCGGCCCTGCGAACTCCGGCGCTGGTGGCGATCCAGATGGTGCCGTCAGTGCCGGACAGCGCGGTCGGGAGCGGGCGCGGCTGCGAGGCGTCATCGGCCATCGGCTCGATCGGGCCGAGCCGTTTCGGGCTCACCGGCACCGAGGGATCCCGGACGAACCGGGCCACCTGATCGGCGTCGATGCGGAAAAGCCCCTGGCTTCCGTGAAGCCACAGCTCTCCGGTCACCGTCTCCACCAGTCCATGCAGCCCGCCGGTCCGGAAGCCGTCATCGAAACGCATCGGTACGAACGCGCCGCCGTCGAACAGGCTCAGGCCCTGCGTACCTCCGACCCAGAACCGGGCTTCGGTGACCAGCAATGCCGTGACATGGCCGACGTCCAGGCCGTCATCGGGGCCCCAGCGCAGGACCTGTCCGTCGCGCAGGCTGACCAGCAGATTGTCGCGGTATCCGAACCAAGGCCGCCCCCCGGGGTCGAGTACTGCCCGCACCGGCATCCTCTGCGAGCGCAGCAGGCCCCGGACCGGCTCCTTCGACCAGACGCCTGCCTGCCAGCGGTACAGGCCGTGCTCGTGGATGGAGGCCCACAGCCCTCCCTTGCCGTCGTCCACCAGCGCACGCACCGCAGCGCGCGAATCGACGCCCGCGGGCAGGTCCATCATGTGTTCGATCTCCGCGCCGCGGCTCTTCCAGAACCCGTGCGGTCCCGCCAGCCAGACGTCGCCGTCCGGAGTCCGGTGGGCGGCCGTGACCGGATGCGGCACGCGCGAGGTCGCCAGATCCCTGCCCGTGAGGCGCATCGCGTTCCGGTTCATCGATCCGGCCCACACCGCGCCGTCGGAGTCGACGGCCAGCGCGAAGTTGTAGGCCGCACTCGGAAATCCGGCTTTCACCAGATCGGGCTGGCGGAAACGGTCCAGTCCCGCATTGGTCCCGAACCACAGATTGCCTTCCCGATCCCTGAGCGCGGCGCCGACCACCTCGCCACTCAGGCCCTGGGCGCCGGTGAATCCGGTCGCATGCATGTCCGTGCCGGAACCGGGAGAGGCCACATGGCGAATGCCGTCTCCAGTCGTGCCCATCCAGAGTCCGCCGTCCAGGTCGAAGACCATCGCGGTGGACTGGCAGGAGTACCGCCGGTCCGCCGCCGGCGCGGCGAGGGCGGCCGTTACCGGGAAAACGGTCGCCGACGTCGACTCGGCCGCCCAGACCCTGCCATCGGGCGACTCGGCCAATGCCGCCACGCCGTGGACGGCGACGGCGGCGGGAACGAAATCAGGATCGCCGGGCGCCCGGTACCAGAGGCGGGCGCCGCCCGCCCACACGCCGCCGTGGCGATCCACCAGCACCTTCCGGATCGCGTGGCCCTCCGGGCTTCCCGGCAGCCGCTGGACCTTCCAGCCGCTCTCGCCGCCGATGACCACCTGGTCGGCGATCGCGGCCACGACGTCGCCGTCGCCCCCGATCGCCAGATCGTGGACCACGCCCTCCGGCACCCCATGGGCGAGGCCGACGGACACCGTCTCCCCGTCCGCGAGCCGGAGCATCCCGCCGTGCTGCATGCCTGCCCAGAGCGAGCCGTCCGGATGGGCCGCCAGCGCCAGTACCCGGGGGAAAGCGTCGCCTACGCTCGTGCGCACGGGTTCGAAGCTCACCCCGTCGAACCGGAACAGTGTCTGCCCGCTCGCCAGCCACAGGTAACCATCCCGTGTCTGTGCCAGCTCCGAGACCTGGCCCGGGAGCCCATGCCTGGCCTTCCATTCGGCATGTTCGAAATCGGAAAGGTCGCGGTTGTCGTTGGCCAGGCCGGCCAAGGGCAGGGCCAACGCCTGCCACGCCAATGCCACCGCCGCGAACCGGCGCAGGGCGCCGCGCGGCTGCCGCGGTGCCCTCCGGGCCGTGTGTGCTGCCATGCCTGCTTCCCCGTCTACGCGGACGATGGTCTCGCGAGTCCAGGTCGGTGTCCATGCGTCCAGGTGGCGATGCGCGGCGCCTGCGCCTCGATCCGGATGCAATCACGCGACCGCTGCAGCTCGCCACAGCTGGTGCGGGAACCGGACTCGCGCGCACGGCCGGGCGGCCCGTCCCGGTCGAGGCTCTCAATGGCTACCTCCAGGCCTGTCCAACGACGCTGCGCCTGGAGCAGGACCAGGCCGGCGCATTGCTGCTGGACCGAGAGATGCACGGAGATGCGGTCGCGACGATGCTCGGCCCTGTCGCCGAAGCCGCCGCCCGGCTGCTGGTCGAAGACGACTTCTCCCTCGTCAGGCAGTGCGAACACCCGGACTGCATCCTGTGGTTCTACGACCGCACCAGGTCGCACAGGCGGCGTTGGTGCAGCATGGCCCGGTGCGGCAATCGCCAGAAGGCCGCGCGCTTAAGGAAGCGGAGCGGCGCCGGGTAGGTCGGATCGATAGGCGCGGCGATCCGGGCGGCATCGTCGCCACATGGGCGACCGACCGATGTGCTGCCGGAGGCGTCTGCTTGCTGGTGTACCTGCAAGTGTCGAGGAAGCTCTTCAATGCCCAGTCGGAAGGCCGCGCTCGTGTCCAGCGCGATGCCTGTGCTTCGAGGGCTGAAGGTCCGCCGCCACTTGAGAGCCCGTCTTCACGCCCCATCAACGTATTCCAACGTCAGCTGAAGGCAGGTCGTGGTGCAGGGTAAAAGCCCGCTATATTTCGAGGCCCCGAGACGATGGAGTACTGAGATGAATCTGACCAAGCAGCATCAGGCGGCCGCGCGTAGGCTGGTCGTGGCGATTGTCGTCGCCATGGGTCTGGCCAGCTGCGCCAGCTATCGTGACGAGTTCGCGACGATCAACTCGCGTCTCGATCAACTCGACTCCCGAGTGCAGGGCGCGGCCCAGAGCGCCGAGTCCGCCAATCAGTCCGCGCAGCAGGCGAACCAGCGCCTTGATCAGATCGAAAGCCGCGTCCAGCAGCTCGAGGCTGCGCCGCGCCGCGCGCCGCGCGGTTAATCGGTCGCTCTTGCACAATTCGCGACGAACGGCCTGAACGGGGACTCGGTGGCCATGTTGGCCACCGGTCTCCCTGTCGTCGTGCAGTCCTTGTTTCCGAGGAGCCGCCCCATCCGTACGTGCACACACCCGGCGATCCGGCCCGTTGCGCTGGCGCTTGCCCTTGCGGCCGCGAGCCTCGGCGCGGCCAGCGCCCAAGAGGTCGCCGCGCAACCTGTCGCCGCTGTCGACCAGCTTCCGCCCGACCAGGACGTATCCGCAACCGTGATCGAACTCGCCGGCTGGGTGGTCGCCACCCAGGACAGCCAGGGCTATCCGTTCGCGGTCATAGACAAGGCGGCCGCACAAGTCTTCGTGTTCGGTGGCGATGGCCGGCCTCGCGGTGCGGCGCCAGGGCTGTTCGGCTCGGCGATTGGCGACCATACGGCCCCCGGCATTGCCGGCCTCGCGCTTCGCGAAATTCCTGGCCGGGATCGCACCACGCCTGCTGGTCGTTTCGTGGGCGGTTACGGCCCGTCAATCGATGCCGGGCGCGTGCTGTGGGTGGACTACGAGTCCGCGGTGTCGATCCACCCGACTGCCGATGTTCCGGGCGAAAGGCGCGCCGAACGCCTGGCTTCGCCTTCGCCGGACGACAACCGCGTCACGCATGGGTGCATCAACGTCTCGCCCGAATTCTACGAGCGGGTCATCCAGCCGACCTTCGAGCGGGGAGGGGTGTTCTACATCCTGCCGGATGAAGCCTCGATAGAGGACACCTTCCCGGACTTCGCGCAAAGTCGCAAGACGACGCAACGCGGCGACTGAATACGCGCGCCGGCCGGGTCGCCTGTAACACCGCATGGGGCATGTTGCACCCGGTGCGCCGCGCACCGCGCGTCCATGGTCCGCCCGCCTGGTCGAGGAAGTTCGTCATCTGCGAGGCCATGCGGCCATAACGCGTGCCGATGACGATGACGATCGCGTCGTCCGAGGCAAGCTCTTCCACGTTCGCTAGCGCTTCCGCCGGGGCGCGCTTGTAATGCGATGCTTTGGCGATTTCTTCCGGGACAAGTCCGGGCAGTCGCCGGACGTCCACCGAAGCGCCGGCGCCATGCGCACCCTGTGCGATCGCCGCGCCATCGACCCGACGTGGCCGTCAGCGGAGTAGCACAGGACGAGTAGCCTGCTCATCTCTTGTTGCTCCCGTTATTTGGCGTCCTCGCCGGCTGCGTCAGGTGGAGCCGGAGTTCGTGGTCGGCGACAGGCATCCGGCCGTGACCGCGACCTTTTGCAACCTGACGGGTGGGCCGCCGGGTCAATCGGCAGAGCCCAGGCGTTGGAGCTGCTCCAGATACCAGGCGATGACTGGCCTGGCTTTCGTGGCTTCCGTCGATTTCCAGTCGCGGAACAGTTCGGTCGCCCAGGCCAGGGAGGTGTTTGGAACCGCGCCGGCGTGGGCGAGGCGATTCAGGGCGGTGGCGTGGGCGACCTGCGACATCCCACCGACAGCATCGGCGATGTACATCGCCTCGTAGCCTTCCTTCATCGCGTCGACGACAGGGAACGCCAGGCAGATCTCTGTGTACAGCGCGCCGAAGACCAGTCGCTTCCTGCCCGTGGCCGCAACGGCCGCATGGAAGGCGTCGTCCTCCCACGAGTTCATCGAACTGCGGTCAATGACGTTGGCGCCGGGAAGCTCGGCGGCGATGGAGGCCAGGGTGGGTTCATTGATGCCCATCTCCACCGCGACCGTGCTGAGGATGACGGGCACATCCAGCGCCCGGGCGATGCGAATGAGAAAGCGGGTGTTGAGTTCGATCAGCGCCGGTCCCGTCTCCGATCGGATCTGCCCGAACATCTCCGGCTGGTAGTCGATCAGCAGTAGCGCCACTTCGTCATGGTTCCATACTGCCCCCTGGGGCGAGGACGGCTGGGAGCGGTAAGCGGTGTTGGTTGCCGGGCGATTGCCCGCCGTCTGGGCGGCGGCGGCGCCTGCCATGACAACGGCGGCGGTCGCCGCGGCCGCAGCCAGGATGCGCCTGCGCGGCATCAGCACTGGATCCGCCTGCGGAACGATGATCTCGGTCATGCGAGTGTCCTCCGAAGCGCGGCGAACGTGCCGCGCGATGGAAGGCTGCGCCTGACTGGATGCGCCGAGAACCCCCGGGCAGGTGGCTACTGCCCTACCTGATCGGGGGGTGGCGCAACCTCGCGATGCCGGTGGCCAGCGGATCGATTGGGAACGCGCCAGGCCAGACGACACCAGCCCACGCAACCCAGCAGACCGGAAGCAGCAGTCGCTGCACCATCCCGGCGAGCCACAGGAGCGGCGAGTCCGATCAGCGACAACGCGCCGAGCAGCGCGACGGTCGGTCAGCCGCGTCGAGTCCGGCGGTGCCGCGAGCGTCGCCTCCCACCTCGGCCGCACTCCCCCCCAACCACATTCACCCCGGAGCGGCGACAATTGGCCAATCGGCACGCACGCTCTGGCGCGTGCCAGTCACTGCCTTCAGGAACGCCAAGATGTCCAACAATCCCTTTGGCGAGTCGTCATGCGCTGTCGCAGCCAGCGGTTGCGTCGAGGTCCGCGGAGCGCGCGAGCACAACCTCAAGGATGTCGATGTCTCCATCCCGCGGAATGCATTGGTGGTGTTTTCCGGGGTATCGGGTTCCGGGAAGTCGTCGCTGGCCTTCGGCACTGTGTTCGCCGAAGCGCAGCGGCGCTACTTCGAGTCCGTTGCGCCATATGCACGGCGCCTGATCGACCAGGCCGGCGTGCCCGATGTGGATGCCATCGACGGGCTGCCGCCGGCGGTCGCCCTGCAGCAGCAGCGCGGCGCTGCCAATGCACGTTCATCGGTGGGCAGTGTCACCACACTGGCCAGCCTGGTGCGCATGATGTACTCGCGTGCGGGGGCATACCCGGCCCATCAGGCCATGCTGTACGCGGAGGACTTCTCACCCAATACGCCGCAGGGCGCGTGCAGCACCTGCCACGGCCTTGGGCACGTCTATGAGGTAACCGAAGCGTTGATGGTGCCGGATCCGTCGCTGAGCATCCGCGAGCGCGCCATCGCCTCCTGGCCGCCGGCATGGCATGGCCAGAACCTGCGCGACATCCTGGTCACGCTTGGCTACGACGTCGACGTGCCGTGGAAGAAGCTGCCGAAGAAGGACCGGGACTGGATCCTGTTCACCGAGGAAACGCCGACCGTACCGGTCTATGCCGGCTTCACGCCCGCCGAGACCCGTGCCGCCCTCAAGCGCAAGCTCGAGCCCAGCTACATGGGCACCTATACCGGCGCCCGTCGCTACGTGCTGCATACCTTTGCCAATACCCAGAGCGCGCTGATGCGGAAGCGGGTGTCCCGCTACATGGAAGGCAGGCTGTGCCCTGCCTGCCAGGGAAAGCGCCTGAAGCCGGAGGCGCTTTCGGTCACCTTCGCGGGCGTCGATATCGGTGAGTTCATGCGCCTGCCCCTGGATCAGCTGGCGGATCTGCTGGCGCCGATCGCACAGGGTGATTTCAGCGCACACACCGCCGGCTTACGTGCCGGGCGGGGCCCCACGCGTCGTGATCGCAGCCAGCGGGCGGCCAGCGGGCGCGCCGCCCATGCCTCGGCCCCCGACGTGCGTCTGACCTCGGCGCTGTCGGAAGAGAAGCGGCTGGCGGCACAGCGGCTCGCCGGCAGCGTCATGGCGCGTGTCGGGCAGTTGCGTGGGCTGGGCCTGGGCTATCTCTCGCTGGATCGGGCGACGCCGACACTGTCGGCTGGCGAACTGCAGCGTCTGCGGCTGGCCACGCAGCTCAGTTCGTTGCTGTTTGGCGTGCTGTACGTGCTTGATGAGCCATCGGCTGGCCTGCACCCCGCCGACAGCCAGGCGCTGTACGACGCGCTCGACCGGCTGCGTGACAGTGGAAACTCGGTGTTCGTTGTCGAACATGATCTGGAACTGATCCGCCGGGCGCAGTGGCTGGTGGATGTCGGCCCCGAGGCGGGCGAGCAGGGCGGCCGCGTTCTATACAGTGGCGAGCCCGACGGTCTGCGCCGGGTGCAGGAGTCCCGGACGGCCCTGTACCTTTTCGACCAGGTACCTGCGCCTGCAAGTCGGCAGCGCAGCGCTCGGGCCTGGTTGGAACTGAAGGGTATCCACCGCCACAACCTGCAGGGTGTGGATGCGCAGGTGCCGCTGGGGTTGCTGACCGCAGTGACTGGCATTTCCGGTTCGGGCAAGTCCAGCCTGATGGCGCAGGCGCTGCCCGAGCTGATGCTGCTGCACCTTGGGCACGAGCCCGCGGACGAGGGCGCGGATGGCGCCGCTACGGACGCGCCGACGGTGATCGAAGCGACGCGAGGCCAGTTGGCAGGGGAGGTGGACGCAATCCAGCGGGTCGTGCAGGTGGATCAGAAGCCCATTGGCCGGACGCCGCGCTCCAATCTGGCTACCTATACCGGACTTTTCGACCACGTGCGCAAGCTGTTCGCCGCGACCCCCGCCGCGCGCCGCCGCCGCTTCGATGCGGGTCGCTTCTCTTTCAACGTGGCCAAGGGCAGATGCGAGACCTGCGAGGGCGAAGGTTTCGTCAGCATCGAACTGCTGTTCATGCCCAGCGTCTATGCGCCGTGCCCCACCTGCCACGGCGCCCGCTACAACGAGGCCACATTGAAGGTGTCGTGGAATGGGCACAACATCGCCGAGGTCCTGCAGATGACGGTCGACCAGGCGCATGCGTTCTTCATCGACGAAGATGCCATTGCCCGCTCGCTGCAGCTGCTGCAGGAGATCGGGCTGGGCTATCTGAGGCTGGGCCAGCCGGCGACGGAACTTTCAGGCGGTGAAGCACAACGCATCAAGCTGGCGACTGAGCTGCAGCGCAGCCAGCGCGGGCGCACGCTTTACGTCCTGGACGAGCCCACCACAGGCCTGCATGCGTCGGACGCGGACAGGCTGATGGTCCAGCTGCAGCGCCTGGTGGAAGCGGGGAACACGGTGGTGATGATCGAACATGACATGCGTGCTGTCGCACAGGCGGATTGGGTGATTGACGTCGGGCCGGGTGCAGGTGCTGCTGGCGGCACCATCGTGGCGAAGGGAACGCCGCGTCAGGTCGCCCGCGCCAAGGGAAGCAGGACGGCGCCGTTTCTCGCGCGTGAGCTGTCAAGGCACGGTTGAGGCGGTATGGAAGCTGTCGTCGGGTCGCCGGCGCATGCAAGCTGTGGCGGGAAAACTTCCGCGGGGCAGGGCAGCGGGTTCGATGTCGCAGACATCAACCGGCTCATCAGGCAGCGCTTCCCGGACGGGTGAGACCACGTTCGTCCGAGGCGGACAGCGGAGCAGTGGCCCAAGGTCATAGGCGCCATAGTTCCGGCTGGCACATAGGTGATGTCACGAACCAGAGGCTGGACATCGTGCAGGGATGATCGTTCTGGTTCGGTCCTGTCCGTGCCGCATCGCAGCCGGGAAGCTGAAGCCATTGCTGTCGCCTATGGCAGCAATCACGCGTGTCGGCCAGCGCACCAACGCGCGAGATCGAAGGCGCCGTCTGCATCGCCGGGACGGGGAAGGCCGGCAGTGGCGTCATGTGGAATCGCGTGCCGCGCTTGAAGGCTTCATGGTGCGCAGGCACGTCCCGTTGCAGCCTGGCCTGCCTCGACGCTCGACAGGGCGCCTGCCGATCGCCATGCTGTCCATCCCATGATGTACCGAGGCAGACATGACCGGGAAACCCGAAGTTCGGATCTCATACGAGGATCAGGGCCACAAGGGGCGCTTTGTCGCCCGCATCGCCGGTGTTGACGGCGAGGGCGTACTGACCATCTCGAAAGCCTCGGACGTGCTGGTGATTGCCGACAGCACCTTCGCGCCCGACACGCTCCGCGGCACGGGCGCCGCCATGGCACTGGTCGAAGCGCTGATCGCAGACGCCCGCGCCAAGGGTTATCGCATCATTCCGCTTTGCCCCTACGTAAAGGCGCAGTCGCTGAAGCATCCTGAATGGGCTGACGTCATCCAGCAGTGAGCCCCTGACCGGGTTGATCTCGCCCGGCTCTGCCGCGATCCGGTCATAGCCACCTCAGGTGCTACCCGCATCCATGCAACTTCTGCCTTGGCGTGGATCCAGCATGCTGCCGTCGAGTTCAGAGCGGCGCTTCCGACGGTTGTGCCGCAGAACGGATGCCAGGGAAAACTTCCGCACAAGGGTAGCGAAGAAATTTGGGGTGGCGGACGGGTGCTCCTGGCGTGAGCAGAGGGCGGGCGGCGACGCATCCGAAGCTATCGATTATCATCACTTATCGCTTGCGGCTTAATGCTTTTGATATTAGTTGACAATAGTCAAGCTGAAAGATCTAGCTGCCCTGGTTGAGAGTGACGTCAAGATCGCTGGTGATGGAAGCATCAGCATCTCCCGATATTCTCGTAGCTGTTGCCGTTGACTTCGAATAACGTTCCCGCGATGCACCGGGTGTTTCGATTCTGGGCAGCCTCGTATGCGCGGAGTCGCTGTTCGGCTTCCTTTTTCAGCCGGACGTACTCTGCTTCGTCGGCTTCGGTCCACTCGACGTTTTGCGTGGTGGCTTCCGTCAATGTGGAAGGTGGAGGTTCGGCGCGATCTCCATATCTCGTGTCCCACGCGGAGTGTGTCCGCGCCAGCAACTTCAGGCCGCCCCACATCAGGAAGACCATGACCGCTGCGATCAGCAGCAGGTCGAGAAAGATCGGGCGGTCTCGTTTGGGTCTTGCGCCTCGATCGTCCACGTCGAGCTCCAGAAGGCAAGGGTGGGATCTGGGGCTAGGGTGCGGGGGAGGCGCGGGGGAGGGCAGTCCAATCGCGCCCGGGAATGTGTCCTGGGTGCAGGGCTATGGTTGGCAGCGTTCGCCGGTGGATTCGATGCCGGCCGCTGAGCGCCGGAAGATCGTTCCCCTGAAGCATTCTTCGCCGGGGACGAGTGCCCGGGTCTGCTGTTGGTGGCGCGATTCGGCTGCCCGTTGTCCTGCCTGCTGCGGTCGCCTGTACTCGTAGATCACGCGTTCCGGAGGTGGCGTGGCCGTCCGCGCGTTTGACAGCTGCTGGGCGTGATCCGCGGCGCGAACCCGCCAGTTGTAGAACCAGGCGGCATTGGTGAACACCAGGGCGGCCAAGGCGACCAGCGCCCAGCCGTACCATGGATCGGACTTCGGCTTCCGTTGCGGTGTCCGTTGCATGCTGTGTCTCCCCGCGATGAGGCTATCACGGGGGTTGCGGTGGCGCCGGGCGGTGCCGGTCCGCCGGAATCGGGTTCTCGCCGCATGGGAACCGCAATTCCGGGAAACGACGCTGCTGAGGACGAACAGGGTGCATGGGAGGGATGGCGAGCGCTGGTATTGGTAGATCCTTGATTTCGCATAATGCATATTATGTAACGAAGGCGCCCGGTGGCGGGGGGCCTGAGTGCCTCGGGCCTGCGCCGGGATTGCGGCTGCTGGCGTTGAGGCAGTCATCCGGGTGCTGCTCCGGCCAAGCAGGCCTGCGCTCAGGTCGGCCTTCTGAAGTACATGCCGTGGTAGGCGTCGATGGATGCCGCCGGCTCGAACGGAACCCGGATGTGGCGTTCTTCCAGTTCCCACCGGTCGGCCAGCGAATAGCCCAGCGCGGCCATCTCATCCACGAATTCGGGCAGACACATCACACGGTACGGGCAGACGGCGATACCGAGGTTCTGCAGCGTGAAATAGCCTTGCCGCGGATGCATCGGTACCAGGTTGACGATGACCCGGGCAGGCACCCGCGCCAGCCCGCGCAGCAGTTCGGGCAACGAGTACTCCAGGTACTGCAGTGCGCCCGTGGTGATGAGCAGGTCGCATCCGTCGGCCGCTGCGGGCGCGTCCACGAATCGCAGGCCGCCGAGATCGTCGTGCTCCCGCGCCCATTGACGGCCCGCCTGCATCACTGCGGGTACGTCGTGTACCCGCCAACGCAGGTCCGGCGGATAGTCCACATACCGGCGGAACCCATAGTAGGCCTGGCCCATATGGCCCCCCAGGTCGAACACCTCGCGAGTGCCCTCGCCCACCAGGCGAAACAGCCAATGCAGGGCCGGGTAGTCGCACGAGCGCACCCGCTCGAACTGGCCCCGGTACATTGTCGCGGCAGCATCGACGTCGTACGAGTTCGCCATGGTCGCCGGCGCGTCGGCGCTGGCTTCGGCATAGCTCGGGTACATGCCGTAATAGACATTGCCGCCGTGGTAGGGGCGCCGGAAATAGTGCCGGTAAAGCGGGCGGCCCAGGATCCGGACCCCCGGCATTTCTGCCGCCCTCACCGCCAGCCTCTGCCATGAGTTCATCGCTGTCCCCCAGCCGTCGTCTAGGGCATACGGCGGAACCGCGGTGGGCCGGTCACACATCGACGCGTTCGCAGCCCGCGGCCGGGCCGGGCCTTTTTGAGGTCATCGGCCAAGGCAGCGGGCGGATCGGCTCACCCCGCGTCCAAGGGCGGTTGCACAGCGGGTCGAGCCGATCGTGCAACGCTTGCCATCGGACAGGGCGATTGGTGGCCCCGGCACCGATATGCGGCATTCCGTTGCCGGCCCCGGCTGCTCCTCACGGGAAAGCCGGATGATCGCCCCGCGGTGGGATCCGCGGCTTACCGGCATGGCAAGGTGGCTACGACACCTGCCCTTCCCCCGCGGGCCAGCCACACGGACAGGCATGCCGGACCGTGGACATCGCTCCGCATTCGGCTGTTTTCATACGGCGGTGTCTACCCGCGGACCGGCGCGGGCGCGCGCCGGATGCCGCCTGGCGCCGATGCCGCTGCCTTGCCTGTCGGCCTGGCCGGCATACGAGCGCGTTCCCGGCTTCTTCCAAGGGTCGCCTTGCCAGGTGTTTACATCTGGCCCACGCGCGCGTGCCTAGACTCGATGCGACCGGCCAACCGGCCCCAGAACGAGGCAGACATGTCCATCAAGCATCGCAGCGTGTTCAGGACCGACAGCGTCGAGGACGCGAATCGTGCAGTCCGGATGGCCATCGATGGCGGTGTTCCGGACGACGACGTCTACGTGGTCGCACGCTCCGACATCGAGGTCGGCCGGGTGTCGAACCGTCGCAAGATGGCCGACAGCGACCTGATCCCGTCGGCGATGCGTGGCGTGGTGATGGGGGCCGTCATCGGCCTGGTGGTGGGCATCATCCTGATGGCCACGTGGCGCAACTCGATCTATGTGCTGCTCATTCCGACGGGCATCGTCGCCGCGATGGGTGGCCTGGCCGGCTCCCTGGCCGGCGCCGCCATCCGCGATCCGGTGCGTCGGCAGTTCCGCTCGGAGATCGAGTCGGGCCAGATACTGGTGGTGGTGGATGCCGAACCCGAAACCATGCCGCGCGTGCAGCAGGCCCTGGAAGACGCAGGCGCCACCCGCATGTCCTACGACGAGGCGGCTGCCGCCACCTGACCGCGCCGCACCGGTGACCCCGAGGCGCGCGGCAGGTCAGTGGTAGCCCTGCCCCGCCACGATCTTGCCGCGGAACACGCGGTACGACCAGGCGGTGTAGCCCAGGATCACCGGCAGCAGGACCACGACGCCGGCCAGCATGAAGCCCTGCGACGAGGGAGGCGCCGAGGCCTCCCAGATGGTGAGCGAGGGCGGCACCAGGTAAGGCCACATGCCCAGCACCAGGCCGACGAAGCCCAGGGCGAAGAACACCAGGGTCAACACGAAGGGCCGCGCATCGCGGCCTTCGGCCATGGCGGCGCGCCACAGTGCCAGCGCGGTGAGCAGGGTCAGCGCAGGGACCGGCGAGAGCCACCAGAAATTGCCGTCCTCGAACCAGCGCTCCATCACCCGCGAATCCAGGAATGGCAGCCAGGCGCTGACCAGGCCCATGAACACCGAAACGACCAGCACCAGCGGTCGCGTCAGGACGCGCGCCATCCGTTGCAGGTCGCCTTCGGTCTTGAGGATCAGCCAGGTGCTGCCCAGCAAGGCGTAGCCGAACACAACCGCCGCACCGGTCAGGACCGAGAACGGGCTGAACCAGGACAGCAGCCCGCCGATGTAGCGTCCTTCCTGGACCGGCATGCCCTCGACCAGTGCGCCCAGGATCACGCCCTGCCAGAAGGCGGTGCACAGCGAGCCCAGGGCGAAGGCCCAGCCCCACAGCCACTTGGTGCTGCCCGCCTTGAAGCGGAATTCGAAGGCCACGCCGCGGAAGACCAGCGCGACCAGCATCAGCAGCACAGGCAGGTAGAGCGCCGACAGCACCAGGGCATAGGCCGACGGGAACGCGGCAAGCAGCCCCACCCCACCGAGCACCAGCCAGGTCTCGTTGCCGTCCCAGATCGGCGCGGCCGTGTTCATCATCAGGTCCAGCTGGTCGCCGTCGTCGGCAAAGGGCGCCAGGATGCCGAGGCCGAGCACGAATCCATCGAGCACGACGTACATCAGTACGCCGAAGCCGATCACGCCGAACCACACCACCGGCAGCCAGATTTCCATGGGCATCAGCGCGCTCCTTCTTCCAGCGAGGCGTCGGCCGCGCTCAGGGGCCGCGCCGGCGTGCGATCGCCGCCCTCGGTTTCGGGCTCCGGCTCGTGCGGGAGCGGGCCGCGGCCCAGCATCCGCAGGATGTAGGCCGAGCCGAAGCCGAACACCACCGCATAGGCCAGCATGTAGATGCCCAGCGACAGGGCCACGCTGGCGCCGCCGATGTCGCTGACCGCCTCGGCGGTACGCAACTGGCCGTACACCACCCAGGGCTGTCGACCCAGTTCGGTGACGAACCAGCCCGACAGGATCGCGACGAAGCCCGAGGGCAGCATCAGGTTCCAGGCCAGGTGCAGGTTGCGGGCCGTGTCCAGCCTGCCCTGTCGCCAGCGCACGCCCGACACGACCGCCAGCAGCAGCATCGCCACGCCCAGTCCCACCATCAGGCGGAACGCGTAGAACACGGGCGCCACCGGCGGCAATTCCTCAGGCGGCGCGGAATCCAGGGCCTCGATCTGTCCGTCCCAGGTATGCGTCAGGATCACCCCACCCAGGCGCGGGATCGCGATCTGCTGGCGGTTGCTCCGGGTCTCCTGGTCGGGGATCGCCCACAGCACCAGCGGCATGCCCTCGCCCTCGGGCAGGCGTTCCCAGTGGCCTTCCATCGCGGCGACCTTCAGCGGCTGGTGCTTGGCGGTGTTGAGGCCGTGCAGGTCGCCGGCGAGGATTTGCAGCGGCACCACGATCAGCGCGAACGCCGTGGCCAGCCGCAGCATGCGACCGGCCGCGTCCAGGTGCACGCCCTTGCGCAGGTACCAGCCCCCCACCCCGCCGATGACGAAGCAGGTGGTGAGGAAGGCGGCCAGGGTCATGTGGACCAGCCGATACGGGAACGAGGGATTGAAGATCACCTCGCGCCACGAACTGACATGGAAGAAACCATCCACCAGCTCGTAGCCCTGCGGCGTATGCATCCAGCTGTTGGCCGAGAGGATCCAGAACGTGGAGATCAGCGTGCCCAGTGCCACCATGCAGGTGGACAGGAAGTGCAGGCGTTCGGGCACGCGGTTCCAGCCGAACAGCATCACCCCGAGGAAGGTGGCTTCCAGGAAGAATGCGGTCAGGACCTCGAAGCCCAGCAGCGGGCCGAGCACCGCGCCGGCGCGCTCGGCGAACACCGACCAGTTGGTGCCGAACTGGAAACTCATCACGATGCCGCTGACCACGCCCATCCCGAAGGACACGGCGAAGATCTTCAGCCAGAAGAAATACAGGTCCTTCCACACCGTATCGCGGGTGCGCAGCCAGCGGTATTCCAGGAAGGCCAGCCAGCTCGACAGCCCGATCGTGAACGCCGGGAACAGGACGTGGAAGCTGACGACGAAGCCGAACTGGATGCGCGATAGCAGCAGGGGATCCATCCAGTCCGGATACCATCGACCCTGCTAAGAGCCGGTGAATCCGCCTCAGCCCAGCAGGGGCACCCGCCGCGACACCATCATGTAGAAGATCGCCAGGAACGACACCAGCGCAGGCACGCCGAGCGCCGCCCACCAGGCCAGGGTGGCCGCGTAGCGCGGAGGCAGCTCGGTGCCGGCCTCGGCCGCCTCCACGGCGATGTCGCGCAGCCGCATCTGCAGCCAGACCACCGGCAGCCAGCACAGGGCGGCGATCACGAACAGCACCGTGGACCAGTAGATCCACGGCGTGGTCCAGTGAACGCCCATGCGGTGGGCCAGGTAGAAGCCGCTCAGCGGCTGGAACACGATCGTCGTGGCGGTGAAGATCCAGTCCGCGGTGACCACGTAGCGGGCCACGGTGGCCACGACGCGGGCATCGCGCGTCCAGCTGATGAAGAACAGGTAGAACGCGGTGCCGATGCCGGTGCCGAACAGCAGTGTCGAAGACAGCACGTGCAGGTATTTGACGAAGATCAGGTCCATGGTTTTCGGTCCAGCGCGAGCAGGCTGAGGATCATGGCCAGCAGCGGCACGTTCTTGAGCACGGGCCCGAACGGATGCAGCCATTGCTCCGGCAACCAGAGCGTGATGATGACGGTGTAGCCGAGCACCAGGGCCAGTTGCGCGAGGTAGACCGGCGTGCGCCACCTCGCCACCAGCAGCGCGGCGCCCAGGCCGAGGTCGATGATGGCCGCCGACCACAGCGCGGCATCGGCGAATGCGCCATGCAGGCCGACCTGGCCGAGCATCTCCAGGCTCAGCTCGCGCGGATACAGGCCCAGCGACACGATGCCGGTGGCGATCCACATCAGCGCCAGCGTCCAGCGCATCAGCGGCACCGTCCAGGCCAACAGCGCCGGGCTGCGCATCGCCGCCGCCTCGTCCGGCCCGATGAAGGCCGCGGGCGCGCGCGGCGCGCGGCCGAGCCATCGTGCGAACGGCGCAGGATCGGCCGTGTTGCCCGCTTCGAGCATCGCCAGGGCGTCCGGATCCACCGGCAGACGTGGCGACAGGGTCGCCATCAGCCGCGCCGCCGCGCGCGCCATCGCGGAAGGGACCGGCACCGTCCATCCCGCCCCCCGCATCGCGCTGCGGAACAGGCCCAGGTATTCGCGCAGTGGCAGCGCACGGGGGCCGACCGCATCCAGCGCGCCCGGCACCTGCGGCGCCTCGACCAGGCCGGCCAGGGCCTCGACCAGATCCTGCAGGTGCAGCGGCTGGATGGCTTGCCTCCCGCCGCCCGGCAGCGGCAGCAGCGGCAGGCTGGCCAGCAGCGCGAACCAGCGCGTGCTGGCGCCCTGGGGCGCGAACACCAGCGAGGGCCGCACGATCGCGGACTCGACGTCCAGGTCGCGCAACTCCGCCTCCGCACGCCCCTTGCTGGCGAAGTAAGGAAGCGGCGAGTCGGGGTCGGCCCCCAGCGCCGAGAGCTGGACGATGCGCGCGACCCCGGCCGCCCGTGCGGCGTGGAACAGCTGGCGCGGACCTTTCACGTGCACTGCATCGAAACTTTGCTGTGCTGATGCGCGAAAAATGCCGACCGTATTGACCAGTACGTCCACCCCGGCCAGGGCCCGCGCAAGCGTGTCCTCGTCCGGCAGCGCGTTGAAATCCAGCACCATGCCGCCGCCTGCGCCGCTGCGCGTGGCCAGGAGCACCTGATGACCGCGCGCCGCCAGGGCGTCGTGCAGGGCCATTCCGATCAGGCCGCCGCCGACCACCATTACCCGCAGCCGCCCCGCCCCGATCCCCTGCCCCTGCGCGCCCTGCGTTCGGGAACCCTGGCGAGCGTACTGAGCACGGTCGCCGTCTCGATCTTCAGCCGTCGTCACTGTGGGGCTGTCGCCGCTGGCACCAACTCCGCCAGCCAGTGGTTCTGGTATCCGCGTGCCCGTCACGTCGGACGCCCTTCGCTGGTGTACACCCTCGCAGGTTACGCGATCCACCACGCCAGTTCCCTGCTCTGGAGCTCCGTCTACGAGGCCACCCGGCCGCAGCAGGCACCGGCATCCGGCCGGATCGCGCGCGCCGCCGGCGTCTCCGTCCTGGCCTATGTGGTGGACTACCACGTCGTGCCCCGGCGCCTGAGCCCCGGCTTCGAACATCGCATCGGCGCGGCGGGGATGTGGGCGGCGTACACGGCCTTCGGGGTCGGGCTCCTGCTCGCGACGCGCATCGCCGCCCGTCCCGCATCTCGGCGCACCGCGCTCACCGGTCCGGTTCGTCCGCGTCCAGCCGGCAGGGCGCGAGCGGCTCGCTCGCAGGGCCGTTGAGGATCGCCCCCGTCACCGCTTCGAACCGCGAACCGTGGCAGGGGCAATCCCAGGACTTCTCTTCCCGGCTCCAGCGCACCACGCAGCCCATGTGCGTGCAGCGCGCATCGTGCGCGTGCAGGACGCCGGCGCCATCGCGATAGACCGCGATGCGGCGCAGGCCCCTGCGGATCACCGCGCCGTTGCCGGGAGCCAGGCGCTCGACCTCGGTGAGGTCGGCCGGCGCGATCCAGTCGCGGTACTGGGCGCCGGCGTTGAGGTTCTCGCGCAGCCAGGGGCCGGCGCTGGCCCAGCGCCGTCGCGCCGGGTCGTAGAGCTCGGCCCATTCGTTGGGGCGGCCCTGGATGAGGTCGCACAGCAGCAGGGCGGCCAAGGTGCCATGGGTGAGGCCGTTGCCCGAGTCGCCGGTGACCAGGTACACGTTCTCGTGGTCGGGATCGGCGCCCGCGAACGCCAGCCCGTCCGCAGGTTCGAGGATCTGTCCCGTCCAGTCCGCGCTGAAGCGGGTGATCGAGGGGAAATGCCGCCGCGCCCAGGCCTGCAGGCGCACATAGGCTTCCGGGTCGTCGTCCTGCCCGACCTTGTGATCGTCGCCGCCCACCAGCACCAGCGTTTCCCCCGCCTCGCCGCGATCGAGCAGGCGCACGTAGTGGTAGGGATCGCCATCGTCCCAGTACAGCGCATCGGGGATCGAATCCTTCGGCGCATGTCCGGCCACCACGTAGGTGCGGTATGGCGCCTGCTTGAGCCAGGCGACTCCGGTCGAGTGGAACGGCACGTTGGCCGCGGACACCACCGCACGGGCGCGCAGGTGGCTGCCGTCACGCAGGGTGACGGTGGGAGACGGGCCGCCTTCGATGGCAGTGGCCTCGGCGCGCAGGAACCCCGCGCCGGCCTCGCGCACGGCGCGGGCCAGGTAAAGGAGATAGGCGTCGATGTCCACCCGCGCCTGGTGCTCGAACCGCAGCACGGGTCCAAGCGCGGGCAAGCGCGCCAGGCCGCCTGGCATCAGTTCGACCTTCAGGCCGGCGCGCTGCGCCGCGCGCGCCTCGCGCTCGAGCGCCGAGGCTTTCCCGTCGCAGGGGAACAGGTAGCCCGGGATCCGGCGGAAGCCGCAACCGTCGGGCGCACCACCGGCCAGTGCCTCGATCCAGTCGATCGCGGCGGCATGGCTTGCGGCGGCCAGCCGCGCACCGTCGTGGCCGTGGTAGCGCGCCAGCACGCTGAAGCGGTCGTCGAGCGCGGAGGCAAGATGGGCGCTGGTGCGCAGGGTCTCCCCGCCGCCGATGCCCTGGCGGTCGACCAGCAGCACCTGCCTGCCATCGCGCAGCAGGCACAGTGCGGTGCTCAGCCCGGCGATCCCCGCCCCGACCACGATCACGTCGTGGTCGCTGCGCGTACTCGTCTGGTCCCACCATCCGGCGGTCTTCGCGGTGACATCGTCCCAGACCGGGATGGTGCGTGCGGTACCCATGGAGTCTCCTGCCGGCTGCCGGTTCCAGCTTGCGTGCGCAGCGGTGAAGGCAGGGTGCAACCGGATCCTGCGCGACGCACCTGCGCGCGGCAGCGCGAGGTCGTCGCATCATGCTGCGGATGCGTGGAGCCAACGCGCTCCACGGCCGTCGCTAACAGGAAGGACGGGCCGAAGCCCGTCCTTCGGGGACGCTCCCGGCATCCGGTCAATGCGGCTGGGGCGGGTTCCTCGTCGCGTCGCCAGCCTGCCCCGACCCCTGCGAACCGGTGCCCGATGCACCGCCGGACGCCGACCCGGCCCCGGACGACGGCGAGATCCCCGACGTGGAGGCAGCGCCCGACGTGGACCCCGTTCCGGACGGCGGCGACGACGCCCCCGATGTGGAAGCGCCGGACGCCGCCCCCGACGAGGCAGATGCGCCCGACGTCGAGCCCGACCCTGGCGAGGATCCGGTTCCGGCCGAGGTACCTGACCCCTGGCCGGCGCCGGTTCCCGGACCGTTCGCGCCGCCCGACCCCGACGGGGCCGAGGCGCCTGAGCCCGAGGAAGACCCGGTGCCCGACCCGGTGCTCGAGGCGGACCGCGATGTGGGGGCGGACGCGCCCTCGGACGACTGCCAGCGCGACCCGCCGCCGGTGTCGAAATCGCCGGTCGGCGCCGGCTCCTCGGCCGCGACGCGGATGCGGTTGTCGACGTCCTTCACACCGGAGATCGCGTCGGCGATGTCTTCGGCGCGGTGCTTCATCCAGCGCGTCGGCACGCGGCCTTCCAGGACGATGCAGCCCTGTTCGCAGCGCACCTCGATGTCGGAGGCGTCTACGATCGGGTCGTCGCACAGGCGTTCGTTGACGTCCTCCAGGATGCGCGCATCCGAGCGCGTGTAGCCGCGCGGTCCGCGCCCGCGCTGGCTGCCCTGCCCCTGCGCGCGGTACGCCTGCTCCCATCGGCCGGAGGCATCCTCGGCCGCGTGGCGTCCGGAACGGCCCTGCCCGCTGAAATCGGAAGGACCGGCCTGGCGGCGTCCCTCGCCGCCGAAGCCATAGCTGCCGGGCAGGAACGGGTCTTCCTCGTAGCCGCCGCCATGGCGGTGATGGCCATGGCCGTGGCGATGGTGTCCGCGTCCGCGGTTGCGGGCCAGTTCCTCCGCGCGCGCGTCGAACTCGCGCGTGCGGTGGTCGTCGTAGTCGTGCCCCGAGTGCGCGCGCCAGCCGGGATTGCCGCCGGTCTCGGAGAAGCTCGACTCGTCCGGTGCATAGGCACCATAGGCCGAGCCGCCGCGTGCGGAGCCCGACCAGGCACTCCCGCCACCGCCGGCATCCTCGCGCGAGCCTGCCCGCGAAGAGCCGAAGCCGCCCTCGTCCACATGATGATGGCCGGCATGTTCCTGGTCGGCGTGGGCGCGCTCCTTGCTGGTGGCCTCGTGCAGCCACTGGCGGCCCTGCTCGAGATACTGCGCGCCGGTCTCCAGCAGTCGTTCCGCGACTGCGCGGAGTTCGCCCACGCCAGCCACATTGTGGCCGGCGTCGCGCCGCGCACCCCGTTGCGATCGATTGTAGTTACGCACTGATATGCCCTCCTCCATTGACGTGGATGGTCTGGCCGGTGATGAAGGACGCCTCCTCACTGGCCAGGAATACATAGGCCGGGGCGACCTCGGAGGGTTGCCCGGGGCGCTTGAGCAGGGTCGATGCGCCGAATTCGGCGACTTCCTCGGCGCTGAAGCTGGCGGGGATCAACGGCGTCCAGATCGGGCCCGGCGCCACTGCGTTGACCCGGATGCCCCGCTCGGCCACCGCCTGCGCCAGCGAGAACGTGAATGCGTGGATCGCGCCCTTGGTCGCGGCGTAGTCGATCAGCTTCTCGTGCCCGCGCACACCGGTCACCGATCCGGTGTTGATGATCGAGCCACCTTCGCCGAGGTGCTCGAGCGCGGCGGTCGCCAGGTGGATATAGGCGAAGATGTTGGTGCGGAAGGTGCGTTCCACCTGCTCGGGCGTCAGTTGCTCGGGTTCGTCGACCGTATGCTGTTCGCCGGCGTTGTTGACCAGGATGTCGAGGCGGCCATGGGCCTCGACGGTGCGCCGTACGAGCTCGCGGCAGAAGCCCGGGTCGCCGACATCGCCGGCGATGCTCAGGCACTGGCTGCCTTCCTTGCCCACGAGGCGCTCGGTCTCCGCAGCGTCCTCGCCTTCCTCGAGGTAGCCGATCACCACCTTGGCGCCCTCGCGGGCGTAATGGATCGCCACCGCCCTGCCGATGCCGCTGTCGCCACCGGTGATCAGGGCCACCTTGCCGTCCAGGCGCCCGGCGCCACGGTAGCTGCTGCGGATGCTCTCCGGTTGCGGGCGCATCTCCGACTGCAGGCCGGGCTGTCGTTCCTGCTCCTGCGGCGGCAGCTGCTGTGCATCGTCGTTCATCTCATCCTCCATCCAGGCCGATCCAGGCACCTTGGCATCCGTCCCGTGCAGCCGGCGTCGCGGCAACCTCAGCGGTCCGTTATCCGGGTCGTCTTTCACGCCCGGATGCCGCGCGCGATGCAAGGCTGGCCGCTCCGTCCACGGAGGTCACCCGATGAATCCGATCCGCTGCACCCTGCTGGCCGCTGCCGTGCTGCTGACGGCCGCCTGCGAAAAACACGCCGATCCGATCGGCACCGTGCCCGCCAACGACGTGCCAGCCGTGCCGGTGGGCACGGCCCCGTCCGGCGAACCGACCACCGGCGATGCTTCGGATTGCGAGCGCGAAACCGGTGCCGAGCGCGAGGCGTGCCTGCGACGCTATCCGCCCAACCGGACCTCGCCGGTCGAGCCTGAAAAGACCTCCCCGCCGTCCGGCGACTGATGCGCCGCGGCCGCGGCCCGCTGGGCGGCTGCGCAGCGGCGCGGCAAGGCGGGAACAGGGCAAAGGCGGGCGCCGCGGCCTGCTGCTCGCGCACGCACGCCAGTTCGGGGCACTGCGCGCCTTTCAGCGACAGGTGGCCCGGCGATGCATCACACCGTGCTAGGCGGGCGCCTCCGGTGAAGGCCGGTGGGTGACCTCGAGCACGTCGTCGAGCCAGAAGTAGCGCGTCACGCCCATGCCGCCGATATTGTCGAGCTTCAGTACGGCGTTGAGCCCCTCGTTGCCGCTGTGGTCGATGAAGGTCTGGAGCCCGGGCTTGGACACCACCACGCCGGATATGGTGGAGCCATTGGCAAGCCTGATGGCGACATGCTCTTCTTCCTCGAGCGCCGCGCACAGGGCCGTGAGCCGTTCGATGTCCTCCGAGCGCGTATGCACCCGCTGTGCCTGCTGCGCCATGAGCCTTTGTACCGTTAGGGGATTGCCGCCGGATGCTACGCGGCATGATGTCAACCCGATGCGTGCAAACCGGTCCCTGGCGCCCGCCGCCGGCACTGGATGCCTGGGGTTCAGCCGTTGCAGCGGCTCCGTCGAGTGGCCGGAGCGGGGGTCACATCCGCTCAACGTCACCTGCGCTATCACTCGCGCCTCTCATGTGAGGCAATGCCATGAACCGCGATCGCAAGGATCCACCCAAGTCGCCGCCCTGCCAGGACGAATCGCCGCTGGAGCGGCACCAGCGCAAGGCGCGCGAAAACCACAACCAGGACGAGGCACTGGAGGAGACCTTCCCCGCCAGCGATCCGGTATCGCCCTTCATCCCGGCCAAGAGGCCGGACTGAAATGTCGGCGGGCGATGCACCGGCGGCCCTGCTGGTGATCGACATGATCAACCTGCTCGATTTTCCACGCGGCCGCCGGATGGCGCCCCGGGCGGTGGCGGCCGCGCGCAGGATCCAGACGCTGCGCCGCAGTTTCCAGGATCGCGGGTGGCCGGTGGTCTTCGCCAACGACAACTTCGCCCGCTGGCGTTCGGACTTCCGCGAACAGGTGGCGATGGTGGTCCACGCCGGGGGCGCGCCGGCCGAGATCGTCACCCGCCTCGATCCCGGGCCGGGCGACCACTTCGTGCTCAAGCCCAAGCATTCGGCTTTCCTGGGGACGCCCCTGGCCGTGCTGCTGGCCAAACTCGGCGTGCGCCGGCTGCTGCTGACCGGGATGGCGCTGGAAAGCTGCGTACTTGCCACGGCCATCGACGCCAACTCCCGCGAATTCGACGTGGCCATCGTGCGTGACGGCGTGGCAGGCCTGCCGGAACTGGCCGCACCGACGCTGAAAGTCGTCGAGGGCTCGGGCGTGGCGCGCGTGGTCGGCAGTCGCGCGGCGATGGCCTGGGCCGACGGCTGAGCCGTCCGGCGTCGCAGCGGCGACGGCCGCGGGTCGACATCCTCCGTTCGGATGGATCAGGCAAAGCCGGCATTTTCGGCGCCGATCCGGTGCAGATTGCAGCCGCTTGCGCGCAAACAGCGACCAATTGACGAATTTTTACAGCATTCGCGCTATGGTGACGCACCCATCCGCAACAGAAGAAATCTTGATGGCGCCCAAGACCAACAACACCGTACTCCGCAAGTCAGGCAAGTCCGGCGGCAAGCAGAACGCCGCGCTTACCCGCGAGCAGATCGAGGATCATCTGGTCGCCTTCCGCAAGGCCGGTGGCAAGATCGAGAAGCTCGGCAACACGAATACGTTCAAGAAGATCGGCTGACCGGCCGACCGCCTGCCGGTTCAGCGGACCGGCACGTCGTGGAAGATGTCCGGCGCAGGCTCCAGCCGGAAGCTGTAGTGCCACCACTCCATCGGATAGTTCTCGAAGCCATGCCTCTCCATGGCCTGGCGAAGCCGTGCGCGATGATCCCTGACTTCCGGCGCGAGGCCTGGGTGGTCGGTATTGGCGCGCGGGTCGAAGAAGTCGAAGGGCGTGCCCATGTCCAGCGCTTCGCAGGCGGCGGCCTGGCAGCGCACCAGGGTGAGGTCCACGGTCGCGCCCTTGCTGTGGCCTGAGCGGTCGGCAATGTAGTCCGGGACCAGGCTGGCCTTGTCCAGCGCCGGATAATACGCGGCCTTGGTCGACTGGTCCCCGGCATCGGCCGCCCAGCGCACGAACTCGCGCACCGCACGCGCGGGCCGGTAGCAGTCGAACACCTGCAGGCGCAGCCCCTGCCCGCGCAGGTCCATCTCCACCTCGCGCAGTGCCTCGGCGACGGGCCGCAGCAGGTAGCACCGGGGCGCCTCGTAGCCGGGGACCGGCCGCCCGGTGAAGTTGTCGTGGCCGGCGTAGCGGATATCGAGGGCGATGTCGGGCACCAGCTCCGCGATATCCACCATGCCCACCGACTCCGGCGTGGCGTCAGACGGCGTTGCCTGCTCCGGCACCGGTGCCACGGACGGCGCCGACGCACCGCAGGCGCACAGCAGCGCCGCGACCAGCACCGCGGCGAGGCCGGCGTGCTCAGGGCGCCGGACAGTCGCCGACGCGCCGGAAATCGAGGTCCTGGTAGTCATAGCTGAAGTCCGCCTGCGGATCGATCCTGGACAGTTTCATGCGCGGTGCGGCGCCGCCGTCGAATGTCAACCATGGTTCGACATCCACCTCGGGCGCATGCCAGTCGACGAGCAGCCGGTCGCCACTGCGCAACACGGCGCCATGCAGCCTGGGCGACTTCAGCGAGCGGAACTCGACGCCTTTGCCGGTCGCGCAGACCAGGGCCTCGCCGAACCATGGGTCGACATAGCGCCCCTGCACCAGCGGCGGTCCGCCGCTGGCCGGCAGACGCATGGCGCCGTCGGCCTGCGCATGCGTGCCCGCCGACGTGGCGGCGTCGCGCCCGGCCTCGAGCAGGCCGGCGTAGTGCGCCACCGTCTGCGAGGCGTCGCGGGGCCGCGTGAACTGCTTGACCAGCACCTGGCTCAGTACCGTCCGCAGCTCTTCGGCGTCGCCGTTGGCCATGACGACGATCCCCACGCCCTTCTGCGGCAGCAGGGTCAGCGCCGAATACATGCCCGCCAGCGTGCCGGTGTGCGACACCTTCCAGGTGCCATCGACATCGGTGAGCCGCCAGCCGTAACCGTAGGCGGAAAAATGGCTGTCGTCCCACTCGCGCATGCGCTGCGACAGCGGCATCGGCATGTGCGCCTTCCAGACCTCCTCGCGCTGCCTGTCAGACAGCCAGGCGCGGCCCGACGCGTCGACGCCGTTGCGTGCAGGCTGCAGCCACATGGCCGCCCAGCGCAGCATGTCGTCCAGGCTGCAGCGGATGCCGCCAGCGGCCATCATCGGCACGTCGGGGATCACCTCACCGTCGGCGCGCACCGGGGTGTACCCGCCATCGGCGCCGCGCATGTGCGGCTGTGCGACATTGCCGACCGCATCGCGCCGCCACTGCCCGGCCTGGCAGCGGGTCATCCCGAGCGGTGCGAACAGCTCGCGCCGCACGAGTTCGTCGAAGGCCGCCCCGCCCGCGGCTGCCGCCACCTCGCCTGCGACGATGTAGAGGATGTTGTCGTAGGCGTAGCGCGAACGGAAGCTGTAGGCCGGCTTGAGATGGCGCAGGCCATGCACCACGTCCTGCCGCGTGAACAGGTTGGGCTCGGGCCACAGCATCAGGTCGCCGGCGCCCGGGCCCAGGCCGCTGTTGTGGATCAGCAGGTCGCGCACCTGCATTTCGCGCGTGACCCACGCGTCGTGCATGCGGAAATCCGGCAGGTGCTTCACCACCGGGTCGGTCCATGCCAGCTTGCCCTGGTCGACCAGTCGCGCCAGCACGCCGGCTGTCATGGCCTTGCTGTTGGAGGCGATCTTGAACAGCGTGTCGCGGTCGATGGCGCGTCCGCTTCCAGCGACCAGCTCCCCGGTCGTGCGCGCGAACACCACCTCGCCGTCCACGATCACGCCAACCGCCAGGCCGGGCGGCCGGTAGCGCGCGTGCGCGTCCTCGAAGGCGGTCCCAATGGCCGCCGTGAGCGCGGTGGCCCCGCTCCCGTCCCCGGTGTCGGCGGCGCCGGGGACCGGCGCACAGGCCCACAGCAGTGCCAGCGCGCACGCAAGGACACGGCCTGCGGACAGGCCGCGTCCTTGCCGCGGGGCAGCGTCTGCGCCGGTCACCAGAAGTCGTACTGGACCATCAGCGTGTAGGCGCGGCCACGCGGATCGGCGATGCGCGGCTCCCAGCCGGCGCCGCTGGCCCAGTCGTTCTTGTGCGCGGTGAACGGCGGATCCTCGTCCAGCAGGTTCTTCACCCCGAAGGTCAGGCGCAAGTTGTCGAAGCCGCTGTAGGTGGTGCTGTAGTTGTAGGTGATGTAGCGGTCCACGTCGGGATTCCAGCGCGACGGGATGTAGTGCCCGCTGGTCACGCTGGTCGGCTCCTCGTCCTTGTAGCCGTCGCGGTACACCTGGGTCAGGCTGTGCGACCAGTCGCCGCGGTACCAGGCGAAGCCCAGCGTGTGCTTCCAGCGCAGCGGCAGGCTCCAGTAGCGGATGTACTCGCCCACCTGGTTGTCCGAGTACGGCATGAACTCGAACAGCTTGTCCTGGTAGTTGTCCAGGTAGCTGCCGTTGAGGTTGATGTTCCAGTTGCCGCCGGCCAGTTCGCCGCGGAAGTTGAGGTCCACCTCGACGCCGCTCATCAGGGTGCCGCCGGAATTGACGAAGCGGCGGTCGATCAGGATCACCTCGCCGGCCTCGTCGCGGATCCAGTTGCCGCTGTACAGGTCGTAGTACTCGCGCAGGACGTCCAGGTCCGGCCCGGTGCGGATGGTGTTGATGCGCTCGATCTGCCACCAGTCCAGGCTCATGTTGAACCAGTCCACGGGCGCAAGTACGAAGCCCAGGCTCTTCTGCCGCGACTCTTCCGGCGCCAGGCTGGGATTGCCGCCGGTGAGGATGTCCGGGTCGATCTGCTCGCAACCACGCACACTCACGTCCACCACGCCGCCGGGGCAGCGTTCCGGGTCGGCGAGGTCCAGCGCGTTGTTCTGGCTCTCGGTGACGCCACTGAACAGCTTGCTGAACTCGGGCACCTTGAAGCCGGTGCTGTAGGCACCACGCACCGCCAGCGCATCGATCGGCTGCCACTTGAAGGACACCTTCGGGTTGGCGGTACCGCCGAAGCCGGAGTAGTGGTCGTAGCGGCCCGCCAACGTCGCTTCGAAGGTCTCGAAGAACGGCAGGTGGATCTCGGTGAAGATCGCCTTGACGTCGCGGGTCGCCTCGGGAAGGGCATTGGCGTCGTCGAAGGGCGCGTTGAAGATGGCCGGCCGCGAACTGACCGCGCGCGGGTCGCCGTTGAACTCGAACGCCTCGCGACGCAGGTCGATGCCCGCCGCGATCTGCAGGTCGCCACCCGGCAGCCGGCCGATGCTGCCGGAAACGACCGCATCGAAGCTGGTGACCGTCGACTTGCCGCCATACAGCACCACGCCCTGGGCAGACGCGGCCTCCAGCGCGGCGATCGCTTCCGGGCTCTGCTGCTGCCCGGCCATCAGGAACGGGTTCAGCAGGCCGCCGGCAAGCGCCGCCTGCAGGCCTTCGGCGTAGTGGTAGCCGGTGCCGAGCTCGGATTCGGACTCGCTGGACGCGCGCGACAGGCCGACGCTGTAATCCAGATCGCCGATGGTGCCGTCCATGCCGGTCATGAAGCGGAACGCCTTGGTGGTCGTCCTGATCTCGCGCGGTCCGCACTCCATGCAGCGCCAGCGATAGGCGATGGGGGCGCCATAGGTCAGGGCCGCCGCGCCGAAGTGGTCGGCCATGGCGCCGTAGACCATGTCGTAGGTTTCGCGCGTGCGGTCGTTGAGCGGGTACCAGGTGGACGGATTGAAGACCGCCGTTGCCGTTGCCGAGGACGAGATCTGGTTGGGTTCGAAGATCCTGTCGGCCTTGGCGTTGGAACCCATGAACTCGACATAGGCCTGGTGCGAGTCGTCGATCCGGAAGGTGGCCCGGCCGATCGCCTGCAACGTCTCCAGCGGCTGCTGCATCACCGCGGCGGCCGGATAGTCCCAGGTGCAGCCGTAGCGCGAGGCCACGTTGGCGGCCGTGGTCGCCCACAGGCGGTAGTCGTAGGGCCCCATCATGTCGCCGCCGGCCTCGCAGCCCGGCCCGCCGGGCAGGTTGAGGACGTTGACGCCGTTCACCGTGGTGCCGTCGGGTGCGGTGAGCGAGCTGCCGGTGAGGCCGCCGGCCAGGTTGAAGATGGTGGCGAACGGCGTGCCGCGCGTATCCGGCGACAGGCCCCGCTCGGGCTGCAGGCTGTTGGAAAAATCGCGCGCGTTGCCGCGCAGCACGTCGTTCTTCTTGGCGCCGACGCTGAGGAAGGCGTTCCAGCGGTCGCTGTCCAGGTCCCCGCCGCCGACCAGGAAGTCGGTGCGGTAGATGTTGCCGCCCCCATCCTCGGTCACGTCGACGAAGGCCGAGGCCTGCGCGCCCTGGTAGTCGGTGCGGGTGATGAAGTTGATGACGCCGCCGATGGCGTCGGTACCGTAGACCGCCGACGCGCCGTCGCGCAGCACTTCGACCCGGTCGATCGCGGCGAACGGGATCGAGTTGAGGTCCACCGCGGTTCCGCGCAGGCCATGCGTGGCGACGCGGCGGCCATTGAGCAGCACGAGCGTGGCATCGGCGCCCTGCCCGCGTAGATTGGCGCCGGACACGCCGTTGTTGCCGCGCAGATCGGCTGGTGCGATGCCGGCGTTGGCCGAGAGGTTGTCCGACCCGTTGCCGGCGATGTTCATGTACATCAGAAGCTGCTCGGCGGAGGAGATGCCCTGCGCCTGGATCTCTTCCTTCTGGATCACCGTCACCGGCAGCGCGGCCTCGATGTCGGTGCGCTTGATGCGCGAGCCGGTCACGCTGATGCGGTCGAGCGTGCGTGCCTGGTTGCCCGTTTCGGCGGGCGTGGCGTCCTGTGCGGCGGCAGTCCCTGCCAGCGAGATTGCGATTGCGACGGCGAGGGCCGACGCCGGCCCGTTGTTGGTACGGATGTGGACTGCTGCCATTGAGCTCCCCTGGAACGATGAACGATGAACCGGCGCCACGCGCTCGCGTGGTGGCCAGGCGTTGCCTGGCATACCTGGCGGTGTGTTTCCCCTTCCATGCTGCTTAACACGCGGCCGAGAATCGTGTCAATTTGCCGCGGATGCTGCGCGCGGGCGGGGCTAGAAGTTCCAGGTCACCACGAGCTGCGCATGGCGCGGCGGCTGCCAGGCGGTTCCGGTCCCGAACGTCGACCGGACCACGCCCGGATTCCCCTCGTAGCGCGGCGACACCGCGATGACCTCCTGCCTGTCGAGCAGGTTGTAGACCGCGAAGCGCGCCCTGAGATCGATCCCTTCCACCGGCAGGGTCCAGGTCACGCTCGCCCCGAGGTCGTAGATCCACGGCATGCGCCCGTATGCACCGCGCGGCGACCACTCGTGCACACGGTCCTGCCAGGGCCCGGCACAGTTCTGGACGCACAGCCAGCCGGTCCCGCCGCCGCTTCCGGTGCTGGTGAAGCTGGCGACGGCGAAGTTCTCGTCGGGCCAGGTCACGCCGAATGCGGTCACGGGTCCGCCCGACAGCACGGTGAGCGTGGTGCCGAACGTCCACATCTCGTTGAGCCTGTAGCTGCCGCGCAGCTTGACCTGGTGTCGATGATCGTTGAACAGGTCGCCGTAGCGTTCGTTGTTGGCCGGATGGTCCCAGTGCTGGACCATGCCGGTGTCGCCGTAGTTGGTATCCGAGTTGACCGGGCCTTCGTGGTTGCCCTCGGACTTGGACCACAGGTAGGAGGCGTTGAACGCCCACTTGTCGTCCCAGGCGCGATCGATCTGGAACTCGAGCGCCTTGTAGGTGCGGCGGGGCTTGGCATACCCCACGATGCGGTCGCTTCCGACGGTGATGTAGCCTTCGCGGGAAGTATCGATGGTGACCCAGCCATCCTGGGCGCAGCCCATGTCCGTCGTGCCCCAGAGCGTGAGCTCATCACCCGGATTGGCGATGGGCCACAGGGTTCCGTGGCGTACCCCGCACAGCGCGTTGATGCGGACGTCGTCCATCGCATTGTCCATGCGCCGGTAGGTGGCGTTGACGCCCCACGACCAGGCCTGGTCGATCATCTGCTGGAACCCGAGGATGGCCTCGTCCTGGTGCACGGCATCCAGGTCTGCATCCACCGGTTCGTTGAGCAGGTTGAAGCTGTCGTCCACCGGTCCCAGCTGCGCGCCGACGACCGGGGCCATATAGGGCGCGCCAGTCACCGGGTTGGCTTCCTGGCGCCAGCCGTCCAGTGCGTAGAAGGTGTACTCGTCGGTCAGGCCGCCGGCGAAGTTGTAGCTGATGATGCTCGTCACCGGCATGTAGTAGCGGCCGAGGTTCCCGTACAGCTTGGTGCTGCCGTCGCCCTTCATGTCCCAGGAAAAGCCCAGGCGCGGGGATACCAGGTTGTCCAGTTCGATATAGGTGTTCCCACCGGCGTCGAAGTTCTCGAAGTTGTCGACGCGCAGACCGAGGTTGAGCATGAGGTTCGGGGTGACGTTCCAGACGTCCTCCAGGTACATCGCGCTGGTCTCGATATCGAACACGCCGCCCGCGGCGCGCCTGCGCGCGCGCAGGAACGCATCCACCCCGGCCGGGAGCGCCGTGCCGTTGTCGAGCACCTGGCTGGGACTGGTGCGCCCGTAGGCGGTCCAGATCCTGCCGCCGGGACCAGGATAGCGGTCGGTACGGTCGGTGGTCATGAGCTCGTGGTCCCAGCCGAAGCGCAGCAGGTGCGCGCCAAGCGCCCACTCGAAGTCCAGCCGCTTGACCTTGCGTTCGTCCTCGTGTTCGACCACGTTGCCGCCGGGATGGCAGCCGAGCGCGGGGCTGCCCATCGCGCGGTAGGCGGCGCCGTAGGAGGCGTTCTCGTAGCCCACCTGCTCGCACAGATCGTCGGCGGGCGCGCGGCCGAAGCTGCTGCTGCGGTTGATGCCGTACATGGCCTTGGCGGTGAAGTCCTCACCGAAACGGCCGGTGTAGGTGACCGAGCCGCTCTTCCCGCCCGATTCGGTGGAACGGTCCCCGCTGTGCGCCCCGATGATGCCTTCGTCCCAGCTGTAGGCGTAGGTGCTCGTGTCGTTGGACGCCTCGTCGGAGAAGGCGAGCAGTTCCAGCAGGTGGTCGTCGCTGATGTTCCAGTCGAGCTTCGTGCCCCAGAATCCGTTGTCGCCGCCGCTCCTGGTCAAGGTGTTGCCGCTGGCGTTGGTGTACCTGGAGTTGCTGTCGCGCTGTTCGTACATGGCGAACAGGAACAGCCTGTCGTGGACGATCGGGCCCGAGGCCCAGACGTTGGCCTTGGTGAAGTTGCTCCGGTCCCGGCTGGCGCGGACGTTCGTGCTGCCATCGGCGTAGTACCGGTCTTCGGGCTCCGATCTCCAGGCCGCGGGCTCGAAGGTGATGGTGGCGCCGCTCCGGAGGTCGTTGCTGCCGCGCCGCGTGACCGCGTTGATGACGCCGCCGGTGGCGCGTCCGAACTCCACCGAGTAGCCGCCGGTCTTGATCTGGAATTCGTCGAAGAAGTCGAACGGCGCGGCGGAAAAGCTGTGGCGCTTGTAGAAGTCCGTGACGTTGAGCCCGTTGATGAACACCGAGTTCTCCGCGACCGATGAGCCGCCGAAGGAGAGGCCGCTGACATTGGAGGTTGCACCGGCGATCACGCCGGGGGCGAGCAGCGCCACGGAGGTCAGGCTCTGCTCCACGGGCAGGCGGGCCAGCTCCTCGCGCCTGACGTTGGTGGCGGACTCCGTCGAGTAGACGTCCACCCGGTTGACCACGCGCTCGCCGACCACCTGCACCGAATCGAGGTTCACCAGGTCGCCATCGCCTGCAAGATTCACCGTGGTGGTGCCGCCCAGGGACACGTTCACGGTGATGGGTCTCCCCACGCTCCGGCCGCCGCGGACGAGCTGCAGGCTGTAATCGCCGACGGGCAGCTGGGTGAGCCGGTAACTGCCGTCTGCGCCCACGGTGACGGACCGGCTCGCGCCGGTGGCCGCGTTGGTGATGGTGACCTGGTCGCCCGCGCCTGCGCGACCGGCAACCGCGCCCGTCGAACTCTGCGCAAGCACCATTGGCGTGGTGGTGGCGAAGCATGCGCCCAGCGCGATGCAAAGGGCGGCGCGGCGGAACTTCGTGTGTCTGGGCATGGCGATGTCTCCCCCGGGGCGATGGTGTGGAATGCGGTCGATCAGCTGCGCTGGTCCGGCGGGAGCGGCAGCGGCTCCCACGGAACGTCGTACTCCCATGGGCGGGGATGGAGATCGCCTCCATCCCGCCCGACCTCCCCGCGCTGAAGGTCGATGTCGTCGTAACGGAAATGCGTCCTGGCCGGCACGAAGTCGCGGCCGTCGTCGTCTTTGAATGCGATCCGGCAGGCGTCCATGGCGCCCGGCCCGACGTGCACGGCCGCGGGGTTGCCCACCGGCGGGCGGCGCGCCTCCGGGAAGCGTCCCTTGTCGACCGGTTCTACGAGGGGCGGGACCGCCGCTTCAGCGGCCGCGGGGGAGGCTGGCTTCCCTGCTCCGGTCGCCAGCGCGGTCGTGGCGTCCCGTGGCGATGCACCGCAGCGCGGGCGACAGTCGCCCGGCGTCTGGCTCTCGCGGCTGGAGGTCTGCATCGACGCGCTCCCCATGACCGGGATGCCGGTCACGGGCTGTGTAACATGACCGCAATGGGTCGTCAATAAATTATTCTTGACATCGAGAGAATTTGAATGATCTATTCTTCGGCGTCGCTGCCTCGACGTGCCGCGGGAGACACCTTCTTGCACAAGCGCCCAAGCTCCATCGGCGCCCGGCTGCTTCTGGCCTGCATCCTGCTCGCGTTCTGGTTCGGCCCCGCGCTGGCCCAGGCGCCGCGGGATCCGCATGTCAAGGTCCTGCCCGGCGTCGTCCAGGCGCAGCTGGCCCCGGCCTACTGGACCGCGCGCCTGCGCGAACCCGATCGCGTCATCCTCGACGCCGATGCCATCGCGGCGCACAACGCGCGGATGCGCGAGCGCGAGCCGTCGCTGCACGACATCGAGCGGCTGCCGCCCACGATCGAAGCCGGGCAGGTGCGCGCCTGGATCCAGGCCGCCTCCGCCCGCCCGACCCGCACGCTGTACGACGAATCGGGCGAGGAAGGCAGCACGCGTGCGGTCGACCGCCTGATGCTCGCGCTCGACCTGGAGTCCATCCCGCAGACACAGGCCACGCGCTACGGAATGGTGGTCCGGCGAGCCGACCTGCGCACCTTCCCCACCCACATGCGCGTGTTCAGCAGCCCGCACGACCGCGACATCGACCGCTTCCAGGAAAGCGCGCTGTTCCCCGGCACGCCCGTGGCGGTGGTGCACCGCAGCCGCGACCGGCGTTGGCTGTTCGTGCTCAGCGAGACCTATGCGGCGTGGATCGAGGCCGACGCGGTCGCATCCGGGGACAAGGCGGAGATCTTCGCGTACACGCGCCGCGTTCCCTTCATCGTCGTCACCGGTGCCCAGGTGCGGACCGTGCACACGCCGGAGCGGCCGGAGGTGTCCGCGGTCCTGCTCGACATGGGCGTGCGCCTGCCCCTCGCGCCCTGGCCCGGGGACCAGCCGCTCAACGGACAGCATCCCGGTTTCGGCCATGCGGTGGAACTGCCGGTACGCGGCGAGGACGGCACGCTCGTGTTCGCGCCTGCGCTGATCCCGCGATCGGCCGACGTGGCGGCCGACTACCTGCCGCTCACCGGGGCCAACCTGATCGGGCAGGCGTTCAAGTTCCTGGGCGAGCGCTACGGCTGGGGACATCGCTACGATGCCCGCGACTGCAGCGGCTTCGTGTCCGAGATCTACCGCAGCTTCGGCGTGCTGCTGCCGCGCAACACCAGCGCGCAGTCCCGAAGCCCCGGCCTGGACGGGATCCGGATCGACGCCGGGATGGGCCACGACGAACGCCTGCGCCTGCTGCGCAGCAGCCAGGTCGGCGACCTGGTCTACATCCCGGGACATGTGATGATGGTGCTTGGTCACGTCGACGGCGAAACCTACGTGATTCACGACACCAGCGGCATGTCGCTGCCGGGCGACGAGGGCCAGCTGCGCCGCTTCCACCTCAATGGCGTGGTGGTCACGCCGCTGCTGCCGCTGATGTCCGACGCCACCACGCCCACCGTGGACCGCATCACCAGCATCCAGCGGATCCGCCCGTGACCAGGGACGCCAGCGCGGCCACGGCCGCAGGGGAAATCAGGGAATGAAGATCACCGAAGTGCGCCTGGGCCGGGTCCGGGTGCCGCTGAAGACGCCGTTCAAGACCGCGCTGCGCACGGTCGATGCGGTCGAGGACATCATCGTCTCCATCCATACCGACAGCGGTCATGTCGGCTACGGCGAGGCCGCGGCCACCGCGGTGATCACCGGCGACACGCACGGCTCGATCATCGAGGCGGTCGGCCGGGTCATCGGGCCCCGGCTCATCGGCGAGGATGTCGCCAACCTCAACCGCATCGTGCGCCTGGTCCAGACCGCGCTGGAGCGGAACACCAGCGCCAAGGCCGCGGTCGAGATCGCCGTCTACGACCTGTGGGGACAGCTGTACGAGGCGCCGTTGTACCGGATGCTGGGCGGTGGCGAGCCGGTGATCACCACCGACATCACCATCAGCGTCGACCACATCGACAAGATGGTGTCCGACTCGCTGTCGGCGGTGGACCGGGGCTTCGAATCGCTCAAGATCAAGGTGGGCAAGGACATCGGCCTGGACGTGGAACGGGTCAAGGCCATCCATGCCGCGGTCGAGGGCCGCGCCCTGCTCCGCCTGGACGCCAACCAGGGCTGGACCGCCAAGCAGGCGGTGCACGCGATGCACGCCCTGGAGGACGCCGGAGTGCACCTGGACCTGCTCGAGCAGCCGGTGCGCGCGCGCGATCTCGCCGGCCTCAAGTACGTCAGCGACCGCATCAAGACGCCGGTGATGGCGGACGAGAGCGTGTTCGGGCCGCTGGAGGTGATCGAGCTGATCGAGCAGCGCGCCGCCGACATCATCAACATCAAGCTGATGAAGACCGGCGGAATCTCCAATGCGATCCGCATCGCCGACATCGCCGCGCTCTACGGCGTGGAGTGCATGATCGGCTGCATGATCGAGACCAGCATCAGCGTGGCCGCCGCCGTGCACGTGGCCATCGCCAAGTCCGAAGTGATCACGCGGGTCGACCTGGACGGGCCTTCCCTGTGCGCGTTCGACCCGGTCGACGGCGGGGTGAGCTTCGACGAATCGGAGATCTCGGTATCGGAGGCGCCTGGCCTTGGCATCCGCGCCATCCGTGGCTACCAGCCGATCAGCGGCTGAGCCGATGCAGCCGCTGCTGATCATCCGCTCCGAGCGCGGCCAGATGTCGGCGATCGAGCGCCGCATCGCCGACTTCATCCTCGACAACGCCCACCTGCTGCGCGACTACTCCTCGCAGCAACTGGCCAACGCCCTGGGGATCAGCCAGTCCAGCGTGGTGAAGTTCAGCCAGAAGCTCGGCTTCAAGGGCTATCCCGACCTGAAGTACTCGATCGGCGAGGCGATCGCGCGCGGCGGCGAGAGCGCCGAGCCGCAGCACACGGCCAGCGAGGACGAGGCTGCCGACCCGGCGGCGCGTTCGCTGTGGCAGGCCAAGTCCAGGGCGGAAGAGGAAACGCGCCTGCTCAACCCCCCGGAGCTCCTCGAATCCGTGGCCCGGCTGCTGCGCGGCGCCGGGCGCACCATCGTGGTGGGCCTGGGCGAGGACGGTATCGTGGCGCGCGGCTTCTCGACCCGGCTGTCCCTGCTGGGCCACTCGGCAATCCATCACTCCGACCCGGTGCTGGCGGCGGCGGAGGTCGCGGCGGCGGGCCCCGGTGCGGTGATGCTCCTGTTCTGCGAGCGCGGCGAGCCGGCGATGCTCGGCCGCCTGGCGCGGACGTTCGGCGCGCACGGCGGCAAGGTGGTCTCGGTGACCCGGCACGCCGCCAATCCCCTGCGCGCCCATGCCGATCTCGCGCTGCAGGTCTCGGCGCACGACGCGGCCCGCCACGTCGAGCCCCTGCTCTACCAGTGTGCGCTCCAGCAGTTGCTCGATCTGCTCTACCTGCTGCTGTGCGAGGACGAATCGAGCCGGCGCCGGCTCGACGACTACCATGAGCAGGTACGCTCGCTGCTCGGCGGATGAGCCGCGACGCGCCGGCGCAAGCACCGGCGAGCGGTTCGTGATATCCAGTCCGCCGCCGCAGAACCACGACCCAGGATCCCAATGAACCACGCACTTCCCGGCAGACCTGCCCGCCTCTCCACCCCTGCCCGCGTCCTGATCGCGCTGCTGCTCGGCGCCGCGGTCGGCCTGGTGCTGGCGGCGTTCGATCCCGCCCGGGCCTCGCAGGTCGCCGATGCGGTGCAGCCGATCGGACGGCTGTGGCTCAACGCCCTGCAGATGACCGTGGTGCCGCTGGTCGCCGCGCTGGTGGTGGTGGGCATCAACTCGGCCGCCGACGCCGCGGCATCGGGCCGGACGGCGCGTACCGCGATCGTCGTGTTCCTGGCGCTGCTGGCGCTGTCGGGTGCGTTCGCCTCGATCGCCGCGCCGGCCTTCCTGTCGATGATGCCGCGCGACGAGGCGCTCATCGCCACCTTCCGCGCCGCCATCGACGCGCCCGAGAACCTGCCCGACGCGCCTGGCATCGGGGCCTGGCTGGCCAACGTCATTCCCAACAATGCGATCGCGGCAGCGGCCAACAGCGCGATGCTGCCGCTGGTTGTGTTCGCGATGTTCTTCGGTTTCGGCCTCACCCGGATCGAGCCCGAACGCCGCGCGCGCATGCTCGAGCTGGTACGCACCATCGGCGACACCATGATCGTGGTCGTGCGCTGGGTGCTGTGGGCCGCGCCCGTGGGCGTGTTCGCCCTGGTGCTGGCGGTGTGCGCGCGGGTCGGCCTGGACATGCTCAGCGCGCTGGGCTACTACATCGTCACCCAGTGCGCGCTCTACATCGCGATCACCTTGCTGCTGTACGTGGTGGCGGCCGTGGCCGCCGGCGAGCGCCCGGCGCGATTCGCCAGGGCCCTGCTGCCGGTGCAGGCGATCGCGGCCAGCACGCAGTCCTCGCTGGCCTCGCTGCCGGTCATGATCGAAAGCGCGCGCACGCGCCTGGGGTACCCGCTCTCGATCACCTCGCTGGTGCTGCCGATGGCGGTGTCGCTGTTCCGCATCGCCAGTCCGCCGCAGTACATCGTGGTGGCCTGCTTCATCGCCTGGATGTACGGCGTCGACCTGACCGCCGTGCAGCTGGCCACGGCGGTCGGCCTGAGCATCGTGGTGAGCATGGGCTCGGTCGGCCTGCCCGGCCAGGTCAGCTTCATGACCACCAACATGCCGGTGACCCAGTCGATGGGCCTTCCGGTCGAACCGCTGGGCGTGCTGCTGGCGGTGGACACCATCCCGGACGTGTTCGCCACGGTCGCCAACACCTCGGCCGACGTGACCGCCACGGCCATCGTGGCCAGCCGCGAGGCCGACGCGGTGGAGTTCGACGGGGGCGCCTGAGCCCCGTCGAGCCGTCAGGTCAGCTTGCTGCGCCGCATCTCCAGCGCGCGTTCGGGGGGCATGAAGGAGTCGGGACGCGCGGTGGCCCAGAAATCGCTGAACACGGCGTGTTCGGGCACCCGTTCGAGCAGTTCGCCCGGCTCCAGGAAGCGGTAGAGCGCCGACAGCGAGCGCACCTCGGTCGGGGCGACGCGGCGCAGGATGTGCTCCGGACCCAGCTGCGAGGGGTGGTCGAGGCCGGCCGCGCCGAGCATGTCGCGCAGCGCGCGCAGGGTGTTCTGGTGGAAGTTGAACACCCGCGCGGCCTTGTCCTCGACGTCGAGCGCGCGCCAGCGCGCGGGGTTCTGGGTGGCCACGCCCGTGGGGCACTGGTCGTTGTGGCAACTGCGCGCCTGGATGCAGCCGAGCGCGAACATGAAGCCGCGTCCGGCATTGCACCAGTCCGCGCCCATGGCGATGGTGCGCGCGATGTCGAAGGCGCTGGCGATGCGGCCGGCGCCGGCGATGCGGATCCGGTCGCGCAGGCCGATGCCGACCAGGGTGTTGTGCACCAGCATCAGCGCCTCGTGCATGGGCACGCCGACGTGGTTGATGAACTCCAGCGGCGAGGCGCCGGTGCCGCCCTCGGCGCCGTCGACGACGATGAAGTCCGGGGTGATGCCCGTCTCCAGCATGGCTTTCGCCACCCCGAACCACTCCCAGGGGTGGCCGATCGCGAGCTTGAAGCCGGTCGGCTTGCCACCCGACAGCGTGCGCAGGCGCGCGATGAACTCGAGCAGGCCCACGGGAGTCGAGAACTCCGAATGCGACGCGGGCGAAATGCAGTCGACCCCGGCCGGCACCCCGCGCGCGGCGGCGATCTCCGCGGTCACCTTCGCCGCCGGCAGCATGCCGCCGTGGCCCGGCTTGGCGCCCTGCGAGAGCTTGAGCTCGATCATCCGCACCTGCGGCTCGCGCGCGTTGACGGCGAAGCGCTCCTCGCTGAAGCGCCCGGCATCGTCGCGGCAGCCGAAGTAGCCCGAGCCGATCTCCCAGACCAGGTCGCCGCCGCGCTCGCGGTGATAGGCCGAGATGGAGCCCTCGCCGGTGTCATGGTAGAAGCGGCCGCGCCTGGCGCCCTCGTTGAGCGCGCGGATGGCGTTGGCCGACAGCGAGCCAAAGCTCATCGCGGAGATGTTGAACACGCTGGCGTCGTAGGGCGTGGACTGCGCGCCGCCGACCAGGACGCGGAAATCGTGGGACTCGGCGTGGACGGGCGCCAGCGAGTGGTTGATCCACTCGTAGCTGACGCTGTAGGGATCGTGCTCGCTGCCGAAAGGCACCGTGTCGCGTTCGTTCTTGGAGCGCTGGTACACCAGCGCGCGCTTCTCGCGCGAGAACGGCACCTCGGCCAGGTCGTCCTCGATGAAGTACTGGCGGATCTCCGGCCGGATCGACTCCAGGGCGTAGCGGAAATGTCCGATCAGCGGATAGAGCCGGCGCAGCGTCGAGCGCTTCTGCAGCACGTCCACCAGGCCCAGCACGGACAGCGTACCGGCGGCGGCCGCCAGCGCCCACCAGCCGGGAGACCCGGCCAGGGCGAGCGCGGTGCCGAGCACGGCGAGGGCGATGCAGGCGAACCAGACAGTACGACGATGGAACATGGCCTCGGGAACGGAAGCGGCGCATCGAAGCGGCCAGCGCGGCATCATCACATACGCGCCCGCAACGCGGCGCTCACGCATCCGCGAGGAAGGCGGCATGCCTGCCGGTGGTACCCGAGGCCGGACTCGAACCGGCACGACCGCGAGGTCGAGGGATTTTCGTACCACTTCGGCTTTCGCCGCCGGCCGCAGCCGTTCGTGGTCTGGAGCACGCCTTCACCCTGGCGCATCGCGCTGTAGGTGCCCGCCGTCTGCTCTCTACACCTTCCTTCCCAATGGAAGGCTTGGCTCGGCGTTGGCTCGGACCTGCGGTCCAGGGCGTTCGCCGACTTTGACGGGTGCCACCTCCGGCGTTTCCCCCGGAGGGCTCAAATCTTCAAGTCCCTTGTGTCTACCGATTTCACCACTCGGGCGTGGCCGGCGGTCGCGTCGCTTCCCGCAACGGGAAGATGGAGGCCTGGGTCGGAATTGAACCGGCGTACGCGGATTTGCAGTCCGCTGCATAACCACTCTGCCACCAGGCCGGTGACGCGCGCCACGGCGAACGATACACGTTCGTGGCACCGATAAACAAAACCCCGGCGCTGCCGGGGCCTGCCTTGAAGCCCGAGCTAACGCGCCAGGCGGCAAGTGGCGCAATTCTAGCGGGATTTCACGGGCCCGACAATCGATCCGCGCGTGGCGACCGCGTCGGCCCCGCGCCTCGTTCGGCACGCGCCGACCCGGACGTTGCTCCGCGCATAGCGCGCTGCGCGGCCGGCGGTCATGCTGTGCAGGCGGGCACAAAAAAAGGAGCCGAAGCTCCTTCTTTTCATCGACCCGCACGCGCTGCGGCGTTGTGCGACACGAACTGGAGCGGGAAACGAGACTCGAACTCGCGACCTCAACCTTGGCAAGGTTGCGCTCTACCAACTGAGCTATTCCCGCGTCGTGGTGCGTATCTTACTGGATCGGATGCGCGTTTGTGAAGAACACATTCGATGCGGCGCGTTACGGCGTTTCCGCACGGGCTCGCCGCTGCCCGGGCGCAATGCGGCAACCAGGCTTCGGAGCCATGCTGCAGCGATGTGCGAACCCAACGGTCGCCGCCGCAACGCCGCAATGCGCGCCGAGTCGCCGATGGCAGCCGTCGGCGCGAGGCGGATCCACATGCGATGCGTCCCGATGTCGCACGACCTGGGGCCGCGCAGTGCAACGCCCGTGGGACCTGCCCCAGACCGGTACCGCGCCGCGTTCGACCGGTGCCCTGCCGCCCCTGCCGGCGACGGATGGACCGCGCCACCGGACGCGGGCCGAGCTGGTCCGTTCAGCTGTGGCGCCAGGCGGCCGCGCCGCTTCCCGGCGGGGGCGCCCCGGCAGGCCTGGCACGGCTCCGGTGGCCAAAAAAAACCCCGGCAATGCCGGGGTCTTCTGAATCTGGAGCGGGAAACGAGACTCGAACTCGCGACCTCAACCTTGGCAAGGTTGCGCTCTACCAACTGAGCTATTCCCGCGGTGAGCGGCGGATTTTACCGGGTGCTGGCGAGGTGTCAACTGCGGATTTCTCCGCCTCGCGCAGGACCGGCCACGCGGCGCGCAGGTAGGCGAAACCGGACCACAGGGTGAGCAGCGCCGCGGCGCCCAGCAGCCAGTCGCCGATATGGAACACCAGCTCGCCCAGCCAGATGTCCGAGCCAGGCTGCAGGGGGTGGCGCGGGTTGATCGAGTACAGCAGGCACGACAGCGCCACCATCTGCGCGATGGTCTTGATCTTGCCGATCGCCGCCACCTTCACCGTCGCCCGCTGTCCGAGCTCGGCCATCCACTCGCGCAGCGCGGAGACAGCGATTTCGCGGCCGACGATCACCGCCGCCCAGAACGCCATCCAGGGCGTCGGGTGGCCCTGCACGATCAGGAACAGCGCCACGGCCACCATCATCTTGTCGGCGACCGGATCGAGGAAGGCGCCGAACGCGGAGTACTGGTGGTAGCGGCGGGCGATCCAGCCATCCAGCCAGTCGGTGACCGCGGCCAGGATGAAGACGAACGCGGACGCGAAATTCGTCCACTGTGAGGGCATGTAGAAGACGGCGACCAGCACCGGGATCAGCACGATCCGCAGCAGGGTCAGCCGGGTGGGAACGGTCAGCTTCATTTCGGGGGACGGGGCGCGTCGGCGGCGCCGGTTTCCTGCAGGCCGTGCAGGGTCGCATAGATTCGCCCGGCGAGCGCCGCATTCACGCCCTCGACGCGTGCGATCTCTTCGATCCCGGCGGCCTTCAGGCCCGCCAGACCGCCGAAATGCTTGAGCAGGCTGGCACGCCGGCGCGGGCCGATGCCGGGGATGTCCTCGAGGCGGCTGATGCTGCGCGCCTTCTGGCGGCGGCCACGGTGGCCGGTGATCGCGAAGCGGTGGGCCTCGTCGCGGACCTGCTGGATCAACTGCAGGCCCGGCGAATCGGCGCCCGGACGCAGTTCACGGCCGTCGGGCAGCAGCAGCCGTTCATGTCCGGCGCGGCGCTCCTCGCCCTTGGCGACGCCGACGATGATGACGCCCGGGCTGCCCGGCCCCGACGAGGCCTCGACGCCGAGCGTCGCCAGCACCTCGCGGGCCTGGGCCACCTGCCCCGCCCCGCCATCGATCAGCAGCAGGTCGGGAAGCACGCCCGCCGGCCCGGGTTCGCGGGGCATGGCGGGGGCCTCGGTGGCGCCGGCGCCCTCCTCCTGCGCCGTCGCGCGCGCCTCCACCGCGCGCCGGAAGCGCCGGGTGAGCGCCTGCTGCATGGCGGCGTAGTCGTCGCCGGGCTCGATGCCGGTGATGTTGTAGCGCCGGTACTGGCTGCGGACCGCGCCTTCGGCATCGAACACCACGCACGAGGCCACCGTGGCCTCGCCCATGGTGTGGCTGATGTCGAAGCACTCGATGCGCGAGGGCGCGCGCTCCAGTCCCAGCAACTGGCACAGCGAGTCCATCCGCGCCTGCTGCGCGGCGCGGCTGCCCAGTTCGGTGGCCAGCGACAGCTCGGCGTTGCGCCGCGCGAGGTCGACATAACCGGCCCGTTCGCCGCGGACGCTGTGGCGGACCTGCACCTTGCGCCCGGCCGCGGCGCTGAAGGCCTCCTCCAGCAACGCGATGTCCTCGATCGCGCGATCGAGCACGATCTCGCGCGGCGCCGGCTGCTCGCCGTAGTACTGGGAGACGAAGGCGGCCAGCACCTCGGCCGGGTTGTCGCTGCCGTTGGTCCTGGGGAAGAAGGCGCGCGTGCCCAGGTTGCGCCCGTCGCGGAAGGCCAGCAGCAGCACGCAGGCGTGGGTGCCCTGCATGGCCACGGCCAGCACGTCCAGCTCGGCGGCCTGGCCGTCGACGTACTGGCGCGCCTGCAGCGAGCGCACGTTGACCACCAGGTCGCGCAGGCGCGCGGCCTCCTCGAAATCCAGGCGGGCGCTGGCCGCCTCCATGGCCTCGCCCAGTTCGCGGGTCAGCTCGTCGCTGCGGCCTTCCAGGAACAGGGTGGCGCGGCGCACCGCGTCGGCGTACTCGCGCGCCGGCACCAGGCCCACGCAGGGCGCGGTGCAGCGCCCGATCTGGTGCTGCAGGCACGGCCGCGAGCGGTTGCGGAACACGCTGTCCTCGCAACTGCGCAGCTTGAACAGCTTGTGCATCATGTTGAGCGTTTCGCGCACGGCGGTCACGCCCGGGTACGGGCCGAAGTAGCGCCCGGGCACGTTGCGCGGCCCGCGGTGCAGCGCCAGCCGCGGCCACGGTTCCTGCGTCACCAGCACGTAGGGATAGCTCTTGTCGTCCCGCAGCAGCACGTTGTAGCGCGGCCGCAGCGACTTGATCAGCTGGTTCTCCAGCAGCAGCGCCTCGCCCTCGGTCCGGGTCACCGTGACTTCCATGCGCGCGACCTGCGCGAGCATGGCCACGGTCCGGGCCGGCTTGGGCACGTTGCTGAAGTAGCTGGCCACGCGCTTGCGCAGCGCGCTGGCCTTGCCGACGTACAGCACGCTGCCGTCGGCGGCGATCATGCGGTAGACGCCCGGGGCGGTGCTCAGGCCGCGGGCGAAGGCCTTGCCGTCGAAGGGCGTGTCGGCGGGCTGGCTGCCAGTGGCTGGAACGGATGACCCGGTGGTCATTCGCCGATCGGCACGTGGCGCAGCGCCCCGGTGCGGGGGTCGAAGCGGAGCACGGCATGGGCGTCGGTGTCGGCGATCCACAGCGCGCCGCCACCGACCGCCAGGCCGGAGGCGCCATGCAGGCGCTGCGGCAGTTCGACCGTCGTCAGCTCGCCGCCGCCCAGGCGCAGGCAGCGCAGCGCGTCGTTGCCGCCGTCGGCGATCCACAGCAGCGGCGCATCGGGATCGAGCGCGATCGCCTGCGGCTGCTGCAGGCGGGCCTCGGTGCGGGCACCGTCGGCGTGGCCGAACTGCCACTGGTCCTGCCCGACCAGGGTGGAGGTCGCGCCGGTGCGCACGTTGACGCTGCGGATCGCCGAGCCGGCCGCGTCGCAGACGTACAACGCCTGCTGCACCGCCGCCAGCGCCACCGGTTCGGCGAACGAGGCGCCCACGCCGCTGCCGTCGGCAACCGCGAGCCGGCCGGAACCGGCCACCAGTTCGAGCCCGGGCGCGCCCAGGTCGTACTTCCAGATGCGGTTGTCGCCGGTGGTCGCGATGAACAGTGCGCTGCCGCTGAGCGCGACCGCGCGCGGCTGGTCGAGCACGACCGAGCGCGGGTCGGCGATCGGACCCTCGCGCGGGGTGCCATGGCGGCCGGCGCCGCAGAGCGTGTCGATGTCGCCGCTGCGCAGTTCGATGCGGCGGACCGCGTGGTTGCCGCTGTCGGCCACGTACAGCACGTCGCGCCACAGGCACATGCCGTGGGGACGATTGAACCCGGCCAGTTCCATGGGGCCGTCGATGAAGCCCGGGTCGCCGCTGCCGAACTGGCGCAGCACGCGTCCGGCCTGGTCGCACTCGAGCACGCGGTGGTGCTCGCAGTCGGCCACGTACAGGTAGTTGCCCGAGACCAGCAGTCCGGTCGGGAAGCGCAGCGGCAGCGGCGGCTCGCCGCCGCGCCGCATCTCGATCGGATCGGCGCTGGGCAGGCTCGGCACCAGTTCACCGGCCAGCTCCGCCACCCGGGCGTCGAGTTCGCGGACCGGCCCCTCGCCGACGATGCGGTCGCGGATCCGGCCCTGGCCGTCGATCAGCACCACCGTCGGCCAGGCCTCGATGCCGTAGTGCTGCCACAGCGTCCAGTCCGGATCGTGCCCGATCGGAAAGCCGTAGCGCTGCCGGTTCAGACGCTTGCTGATGCGCCGCGCATCGCGCTCGCCCTCGAAGCGGGGCACGTGCACGGCGACCACGTTGAGGCGGTCGCCATGTCGCGCGCGCAGACGCGCCAGGTCGGCCAGCCGCTGCTGGCACCAGGCCGAACCGCCGTTCACGAAGGCCAGGGCGCAGACCTTGCCGCGCAGCTGCGCCATGCGCAGGGGCGCGAGCAGGTTCAGCCATTCGATGCCGGGCGGGAACTCGGGGGCGGTGGTCGCATCCATCGCGGGCGATTATGCGTCAATCGGCGCGGTACGGTCCGCCAGCCGGGCCACGATCGCCCGCGCGGCCCCGTCGACCAGGGTCCACACGGTCTCGAAGGCTTCCTCCGCGCCGGTGTAGGGATCCGGGACCTCGGCCCCCTGCCCCAGCCCGGCCCATTCCAGCAGCAGGGCGCTGCGCGCGGTGGCGTCGGCCGGCGCTCGGGCGCGCACGTCCGAGAGGTTGCTGCGATCGGCGCACAGGATCCAGTCGAAGTGATGGAAATCGGCCGCGCGCAGCTGCCGCGCGCGCAGCATGGTCAGGTCGACGCCATGGCGGGCGGCATTGGCGATCGTGCGCGGATCGGGCGGCTGGCCGACATGCCATTCGCCGGTCCCGGCCGAGTCCAGTTCCACGCGGTGCTCCAGCCCGGCGTCCTCGAGCCGCTGGCGCAGCACGCCCTCGGCCAGCGGCGAGCGGCAGATGTTGCCCAGGCAGACAACCAGCAGGCGCAACGGCTCAGCCATGGGCCGCTGCCAGGATCGCTTCGGCGCGGGCCAGGTCCTCTGGCGTATCGACGCCCTGCGGGAAGGCTTCGGGCGCCAGCGCCACCGCGATCGGCCAGCCGGCCTCCAGCGCACGCAGCTGTTCCAGCGATTCGATCTGCTCGAGCCGTCCCGGCGGCATCTTCGAGAAGCGCCGCAGGAAGCCGGCGCGGTAGGCGTAGATCCCGATGTGGCGCAGCCACTCGCCGGGCACCGTGATGGCGCCTTCGCGCGAGAAGGCGTCGCGGTGCCAGGGGATCGGCGCCCGGCTGAAGTACAGCGCAAGGCCGGTGGCGGCGACCACCACCTTGACCGTGTTCGGGTCGAACAGCACGGGCGGTTCGGTGATCGGTTCGGCCAGCGTGGCCATGGCCGCATCACTGCCGGCCAGCAGCGCGGCCACGCGGCGGATGCCGGCGGCCGGCGCGAAGGGCTCGTCGCCCTGCAGGTTGACCACCAGCGTGTCGTCGCCCCAACCGGCGATGTCGGCGCATTCGGCCAGGCGGTCGGTGCCGGACTGGTGGTCGGCGCGGGTCATCGCCACGCGCACGCCACTGCCCTCGAGCGCGCGGGCGATGCGCGCGTCGTCGGCGGCCACCCAGACCTCGCGGGCGCCGGCGGCCAGGGCGCGGCGCGCCACGTGCAGGATCAGCGGCTCGCCGCCGAGCGCACGCAGCGGCTTGCCCGGCAGGCGCGTGGCGGCATGGCGGGCGGGGATGGCGACGACGAAATCGTTCATGGCAAGGGTGGTTTCTCGGTCCTGAGGGGCGCCAGCCGGCCCAGCAGCGCGATCCAGAAAGCCTCCGGCAGGCGCGCATCGACGCCCACGCTGTACCAGCGCTCGCCTGTGAAGGCGCCGCATTTGACCGCGTCCTTCTCGGTCAGCAGCACCGGCAGGTCGCTGCCGAAGCGCAGGTCGTCGGCGTTGTAGCGGTGATGGTCGGGGAAGGCGTGCGGGACCACGGCGATCCCCTGGCCGCGCAGCATGGAGAAAAAACGTTCCGGGTCGCCGATCCCGGCCACGGCGTGCACGCGCTGGCCGGCGAACGAGGCCAGCGGACGCGGCCGTCCGCCTGCCATCGGCCGCGCCTGCCCGGGCTCCAGCCACATCGGCCACTCGCCGAAGCCGGCCGCGAGTTCAGGATCGTTGCCGACGTTGAGCACGCGGAACTGGCACTGCTCGCCGCGTGCGGCCGGCTCGCGCAACGGCCCCGCCGGGAGCAGGCGGCCGTTGCCATAGCGACGGCGGCCGTCGATCACTTCGATCTCCAGGTCGCGCGCCAGCCGGTAGTGCTGCAGGCCATCGTCGCAGACCACGATGTCGCAGCCCCTGGCGCGCAGCGCCCGCGCCGCGGCCAGGCGATCGGCGTCCACGCGCACGGGCACACCGGTGCGCGCGGCGATCAGGACCGGCTCGTCGCCGCCGAGCGCCGGTTCGGTGCCGGCTTCGACCCATGCCGGGCGGTCGGCCTCGCTGCGGCCGTAACCGCGGCTGGCCACGCCGGGGGTCCAGCCGGCCGCGCGCAGGCGCTCGACCAGGGCGATGGTCAGCGGGGTCTTGCCGCTGCCGCCGGCCACGATGTTGCCGACCACGACCACCGGGCAGCCCGGGTGCCGGGTGCGCAGCAGGCCGCGGTGGTACAGCCCGCGACGCAGGGCGGCCACCGCGCCGTACACGGCCGCCAGGATGCGGGCATGCGGCGGGACGCCCGCCGCGCCATACCAGTACGCCGGAACCTCGCGCCTGCCGCGGCTCACGTGTCGGCCCCCTCGCGGAACTGCATCCGGTGCAGGTGCGCATACAGCCCGCCCTGCGCCAGCAGCTCGGCATGCGTGCCCCGCTCCACCAGGCGGCCGTGATCGAGCACCAGCACCTGGTCGGCGTGTTCGATGGTCGAGAGGCGGTGGGCGATCACCAGGGTGGTGCGGTCGGGCATGAGCCGGTTCAGCGCTTCCTGCACCAGGCGTTCGGATTCGGTGTCGAGGGCGGCGGTGGCCTCGTCCAGGATGAGGATCGGCGCATCGCGCAGGATCGCGCGTGCGATCGCCAGGCGCTGGCGCTGCCCGCCCGAGAGCATCGCGCCGTTCTCGCCGATCGGCGTGTCCATGCCCTGCGGCAGGCGTTCGATGAATTCCCAGGCGTTGGCCGCCTCGGCGGCGTGGCGCAGCGCCTGCGGCGTGGCCTCGGCCGCATAGGCGATGTTGGCCGCCACGCTGTCGTCGAACAGCATCACGCGCTGTCCGACCAGGGCGATCTGGCGACGCAGGTCGGACAGGCGGTAGTCGTCCAGGGGCACGCCATCGAGCGTGATCAGGCCGGCGCTGGGCTCGTAGAAACGCGGCACCAGCCGCACCAGGCTGGTCTTGCCGCTGCCAGAGCGGCCGACGATGGCGGTGACCGTGCCCGGCGCGGCGGTGAAACTGATGCCTTCCAGCGCGTGCCGCCCGCCATCGCGGTCGTAGCGCAGCGAGACGTTGTCGAACACCAGCTCGCCGCGGGCGCGGTCCAGCGGCACGCTGCCGAGGTCCCGCTCCTCTTCCGAGTCGAGCACGGCGAACAGGCGCTCGGCGGCCGCGACGCCGCGGCCGATCACGCTCTGCACGTTGGTGATGCGGCGCAGCGACGGGATGATGCCCATCATCGCGGTCATCAGCTGCACGAACTCGCCGGGGTTGAGGCGGCCCTCGAGGGCCTCGTGGACCGACACCCAGACGATCGCGGCCAGCGCCAGTGCGGCCAGGATCTGCACCAGCGCCGAGGACATCGCCCGCGTGGTCTCCACCTTCATGTTCAACCGCAGGATGCGATTGGCGAAGGTCGAGTAGCGGCCCCGCTCGAACGCCTGCGCGCCGTAGACCTTCACATCCTGTTGCGCCGCCAGCGACTGTTCGGCACTGGCGGCCAGCGCGCCCATGCCGTCCTGGATGCCGCGGCTGATGCGCCGGTAGCGCCCGCCCACGTACCAGACCAGCACGCCGATCAGCGGCGCGATCACGATCATGGCCAGGGTGACCTTGACGCTGGTGTAGAGCATCAGGCCGAACAGGAAGGCGATGGTCAGGCCGTCGGTGAGGATCGCCTTGAGCGCGTCGGAGCTGGCCTGGGTGACCTGCTCGGTATCGAAGTTCAGGCGGCTGACCATCGCCGGCACCGCTTCGGTGTCGAAGCGCGCGCTGGGCAGGCGCAGGTACTTGCCCAGCACCAGTTCGCGCAGGTCGCGCACGACGCTGCGGCCGACGCGGGCCATGCCGTAGTCGGTGGCGAAGGTGGCCAGGCCGCGCATCAGGAACAGGCCGATGATCGCCAGCGGCAGCACGATCGCCATTTCCGGCTTGGGGTCGACGAAGCCGTCGTTGGTCAGCGGCTCCATCAGCCAGACGAAGGCGGCGCCGGCCAGGGCTTCGACGATCATCGCCGCCATCGCCACCAGCAGGAACGGCCAGTAGACCCAGGCGTGGCCCAGCAGGCGCCGGTAGATGGGCCAGGCGCCGGCCTGTCCGGACGCGTCGATCGGGGAAGTGGTGCTCATCGCGGGCTCAGGGCGCCGGCGCCACGGCCGCCTGTTCGGGCGCGGTGGCGTTGGCGATGCGGGTGAAGCCCAGCTGGCCGAGCGCGTCGTAGGCGGTGACGACCGCCTGCCATGGCGTGCGCGCGTCGGCGCGCAGCAGCACGGTGCGCTCGCGGTCGTCGCCGGCGACTTCCACGATCGTGCGCTTGAGCGACTCCACGTCCGTGCGCAGGGCTTCGCGGTCGCCGACGAAATAGCGGCCGTCGGCATTGATCAGCAGGCTCAGCGCCCCGGACTGCGTATTGGCCTGTCCCTGCGCGTGCGGCAGTTCCAGCCTGAGCACCGAGCGCGCGTCGAAGGTGGTGGTGATCACGAAGAAGATGATCAGCACCAGGATCACGTCGATCAGCGGGACCAGGTTGATCTCGGGGACGTCCTCGGCCCGGCGGTCGCGGATGCGCATCGATTCAGCCCTGGGCCGGCTGCAGGCCGGGCTGGCCCTCGGGCTGCGGGATGGCCGCCAGGGCGGCCGCCGCGGCGCGGGCGCGCGGATCGATCACGTCCATCAGCTGGATCGCCTCGTGTTCCATGTCGACGATGTAGCCGTCGATGCGGGCGCGGAACCAGCGATGGAAGATCAGCGCCGGCACGGCCACGACCATGCCCGCGGCCGCGCACACCAGCGCCTTGCCGATGCCGCCGGCCAGCTGGTTGACGTCGCCCACGCCCTGGTCCATCACCCCCAGGAACATCTGGATCATGCCGACCACCGTACCGAACAGCCCGAGCAGGGGCCCGGCTCCGGCGATCGTGCCCAGTGCATTGAGGAAGCGTTCCATGCGATGGGCGATATGGCGGCCCACGTCCTCCACGCGCTCGCGGATTTCCTCGCGCGGGCGGTGGCGCACGTCCAGCGCCGCCGCGAGCAGCTCGCCCAGCGGCGAATTGCGGCGCAGCGAGTCGATGTGCGTCGGGTCCAGGCGCCCGCGCGCGGCCCAGGTGCGCACTTCCTGCCCCAGTCCGGGTGGCAGGACCGCGCTGCGGCGCAGGGCCCAGCAGCGTTCGACGATGATCGCCAGACCGAACGCAGAGAGCAGCAGCAGCGGCAGCATCGGCCAGCCGCCGGCCTTGACCAGTTCAAGCACGCTATTCCTCCGACCCCGCGGGAGTTCCCGCTACAGGCGATAGGATAGCCGGTCAGCGGTCCGCATCGGCCCTGCGGACCGCGTCCCACAGCCGCGGCTGGCTGGATCGCCGGCGTTCGATGTGAGCGTCGTCACCGATCCGGATGCGGATCGCGCCATCGCGCGCCGTGTCCGCGGTGGCCGCGCCGGCCTCGGCCCAGCGCTGCATCACCCGCGGGTGCGGGTGGCCGAAGCGGTTGCCGTGGCCGCTGGAGGCGATCGCCAGCCGCGCCTGCGCGGCCGCGACGAAGGCCGGGTCGGAGGACTTGTCGCTGCCGTGGTGCGCGAGCAGGACCACGTCGCTGCGCAGCGACGATGGCTGGTCGTGCACCAGCATGCGTTCGACCACGGCGCCGATGTCGCCCGCCAGCAGGGCCGAACCCTGGGCCGATTCGACCCGCAGCACGCAACTCGATTCGTTGCGCATCGGCGGAAAATGCGCGTCCGGATGCAGGAATCGGAACCGCACCCCGTCGACCTGCCACTGCGTACCGGCGATGCAGGCGGCCGCGCCGTCGACGCCGGCATCGCGCGCGGCGAACAGCGCCCCGCTGTGGAAACGTCGCAGCACCGACTCCAGGCCGCCGGCGTGGTCGGCATCGCCATGGCTGACCACCACCGCATCGAGCCGCCGGACGCCCAGTGCGTGCAGGGCCGGCGCGACCACGCGCTCGCCCGCATCGAAGCCTTCGGGCATCGCCGGACCGGTATCGTAGAGCACCGAGTGATGCGCGGTGCGCACCAGCACCGAGGTGCCCTGCCCCACATCCAGCACCACCAGCTCGAAGCTGCCCGGCGCCGGCAGCCGCCGATCCGGCCACAGCAGCGGCAGCAACAGCAACACGGCCAGCGACTTGCCCGGCACGCCGCGCGGCAGCAGCAGCCAGAATGCCGCCAGCAGCGCCAGCGGCAGCGCGAACCAGCGCGCTTCGGGCAACCACCACAGGGCCAGGCGGGCGGAGGCCAGCCACTGGAACAGCGGCCAGGACAGGTCGAAGCACCAGGCCGCCAGCCGCCAGGCCGGCCCGCCCCAGCCCGCCTGCAGCGCCTCCAGCCCGGTGCCCACCAGCGCCAGCGGCACCACCACCAGGCTCCACCAGGGAATCGCCACCAGGTTCGCCAGCGGGCCGGCCAGCGACGCCTGCCCGAACAGGATCGCGGTCAGCGGCAGCAGCCCCAGCGTGGCGACCCACTGTGCCGACACGAATCCACGCAGCAGCGGCTGGGCGGGCGTCTGCGGCAGGCACCAGGCCAGCCAGGCGACGCCGGCGAAGCTCAGCCAGAAGCCCGCGGCCAGGACCGCCAGTGGATCGGCCAGCAGCAGTGCGATGGCCGCCAGCCCCAGCGCATCGGCCACCCCCAGCGGCCGCCGCCACAGGCGGGCCAGCACGACCACGGCGATCATCAGCACCGTGCGCACGGTCGGCAGCGCGAAGCCTGCGACGGCCGCGTATCCGGCCGCGCCCAGCAACGCGCCGCAGGCGGCTGCCTGCGGCCGCGGCAACCGCCGCCCGAGGCCGGGCAGCAGCCACCACAGCGCAGCGACCGCGAGCGCGAAGAAGCCGGCCACCAGGCCGACATGGAAGCCCGAGATCGCGATCAGGTGGGTCAGGCCGGTCGCGCGCAGCGTCTCCCAGTCCGGGTCGGCGAGCCCGCGCGTGTCGCCCAGCGCGAGCGCGCGCACGAACCGGGCCGAGGGCCGATCCAGCGCGGTCTCGATCCGGGTGGCGATGCGGTCGCGCCAGCCGTCGATGCCGCTGGCGCCCGGGCTGCCCTCGCGCGGATCGGCATCGCGCACGTAGCCGGTCGCGGCCAGGCGCCAGGCGAGCGCGTGGCGCTCGCCGTCGTACCAGCCGGGATTGCGCAGGCCGCGCGGCGCGCGCAGGCGCACGGTCAGGCCCCAGCGGCTGCCCGGCTCCAGTTGCAGGCGGGGGGCGGCATCGCCGTCGCGGCCGTCGTACCAGGACAGGCGCAGCAGCCTGCCGCGCAGTGCTCCGTGCTGGCCACGGTCGCCGTCGACGCGGAACAGGAAGCGGCTGCGACCGGCCTCGTGCTCGGGCAACTGCACCACCCGGCCCCGGATGACGAAATCGCCGCGCTCCAGCGATGGCGGCAGTTGCCGGGACAGGGTCCAGCCCGCATGCAGGCCGAACAGCGCGAAGCCCAGCACGAACGCCGCGGCCGGGCGTCGCCAGTCGTTGAAATGCCACCAGCCCCAGGCCCCCAAGACCGCCACCGGGGCGAGCGCCAGCGCGGGCGGCAGGGCCGGCAGGCGCGCGCAGGCCAGCACGCCGAGCACGAGCAGCGCGGCCACCGCCAGGCCGAACGGCGCCAGCGCGGGGTCGCGGCGTTGTGGACCTTCCATGGCCGGTTCCGCATGCGATCTCGCCCGCAGTGTGGCGGCCGCCGGGCGGCTACGGGATCAGGCGGATGCAGCGCTGCGCGTGGGATTACTCCGACAGCGCGGCGCCGGCCACGCGTGCGGCATCGCGCGGCCCTCAGCGCAGTTCGAACGCGTCCGCGTCCAGCATCGCCGGGAACCGCTCCCGATGCGCCGCCAGCTCGGCCGCCAGCAAGGTCGTGGTCACCACCACTTCCTCGCCGGTGCATTCGCTGGCCGCGTGGCCGAGGAAGTCGATCACCGCGCTGTCGCCCGAATAATGGAGTCCGCCGCCATCGGTACCCACCCGGTTGAGCCCTGCCACGTAGCACAGGTTTTCGATGGCGCGGGCGCGCAGCAGCGTCTTCCACGCGTACGCGCGCGCAGCCGGCCAGTTGGCGATGTAGACGAGCAGGTCGTAGTCCGGGGCCCCGGGTCGCTCGACGTCGAAACGGTTGCGCGAGAAGACAGGAAAGCGCAGGTCGTAGCAGACCAGCGGGCAGATGCGCCATCCCTTCCATTCCACGGTCAGGCGTTCACCGCCGGCGGCATAGCGTTCGTGCTCGCGCGCGTAGCGGAACAGGTGGCGCTTGTCGTAGTGCGATACGCCGCCGTCGGGCGTGACCCACAGCAGGCGATTGAAGACATCCGCGCCGACCCGCAACTGCACGCTGCCGCAGACCGCCGCGTCCAGGCGCGCGGCCTGCGCCCGCATCCATTCCACGGTCGCGCCGTCCATGGTCTCGGCGTCGGCGATGGCCTCGTTGGAGAAGCCGCTGGTGAAGGTCTCGGGCAGCAGCACCACGTCGGTGATGCCGCGCAGCGGCGCGACCAGGTCGCCGTAATAGTCGCGGTTGCCGCCAGGGTCGTGCCACAGGGTGGCGCCCTGCACCAGGGAAATGCGGAGGTTGTCCATGCGCATGAGCCTAATCCATGACCCCGGTCGGCGGGTAGCCCGGCGCCGGCAACGCCGCGGTGCCAGGAAGCCTGGCCGCAGGCGCGCCAGCAGGCACCGGCGGTGGCGGCCTCAGAGGCGCTGCAGGCGCTCGATCGCGGCGTCGAGCGTGGCCTCGTTCTTGGCGAAACACAGCCGGGCCAGGCGCTGGCCCGCCGGCGGCGTCTCGTAGAAGGGAGACAGGGGAATCGCGGCCACGCCTTTGTCCACCGTCAGCCAGCGGCAGAACGCGGCATCGTCCAGGTCGCTGACCGCCGAATAGTCGACCAGCTGGAAATAGCCGCCAGGCACCGGCAGGGGCAGCAGTCGCGTGGTGCCCAACTGGGCGCGGAAGCGGTCGCGCTTGGCCTGGTAGAAGGCGCCGAGCTGTTCGTAGTGTTCCGGCTCGGCCTCGATCATCGCCGCGAAGGCATGCTGGGCCGGGGCGAAGGTGCAGAACACGTTGTACTGGTGGACCTTCCGGAACTCGGCGCTCAGCGCCGGCGGCGCGATGCAGTAGCCCACCTTCCAGCCGGTGCAGTGATAGGTCTTGCCGAAGCTCGAAACCACGAACGCGCGTTCGCGCAGCGCCGGCCAGCGCAGCACCGATTCGTGCCTGGCGCCGTCGAAGACGATGTGCTCGTAGACCTCGTCGGACAGCAGGAAGATGCCCGTCTGGGCGAGGATCGACTCGATCTGGCGCATGTCCGCTTCCGACAGCATGGCGCCGGAAGGGTTGTGCGGACTGTTGATCATCAGCATCCGGGTACGCGGCGTGACCGCATCGCGCACCCGCTGCCAGTCGGGCGCGAAGGTGGCCGGATCCAGCGGCACGTGCACCGCGCGCGCGCCCGCCAGGTCGATCGCCGGCTCGTAGCAGTCGTAGCAGGGGTCGAGCACGATCACCTCGTCCCCCGCCCGCACCACCGCGTGGATGGCGTCGAAAATGGCCTCGCTGGCGCCGCTGGTCACCGTGACCTCGGCGTCCGGATCGGGCCGGTAGCCGTACACGCGCTCGGTCTTGGCGGCGATGGCCTGGCGCAGCGCGGGCACGCCGGTCATCGGCGCGTACTGGTTGTGGCCGGCGCGCATCGCCCGGTCGAGTTCCCGGACCAGGCGCCCGGGCACGTCGAAGTCGGGAAAGCCTTGGCCGAGGTTGACCGCGCCGTGTTCCTGCGCCAGTTGCGACATCACGGTAAAGATGGTGGTGCCGACCTTCGGCAACTTGCTCTGCAACATCGACGACCATCCGCACCGGACCTGGGCCGGGCAGTTTACGGTCCCGCTCCGATCGGTTAAACCTAGCCCCCGATGTCGATGCAGTTGCCCGCCACCGAAGACGCCCGTCTCGTCGCATTGCTGCGCGCCTACCTGGCGGCCGAGTACCGCTGGCAGCGCGACGGCGACTGGCACGACATCAACATCGGCCTGCCGGCCCCGGGCCTGGAACTGGCCTATCCCCATGCCTGCACCTTCGGCCTGATATCGGCCTGGAACCCGCTGTCGGTGGAACGCAGCACCGTGGAGAACCGCCGCGCCGACGATGCGCTGTGCCGCGAGCTCGACGCCACCGGCCATCCCTACCTGCCCGCCTTCTCGTCCGCGCGCAACCGCAGCTGGCGCGAACCGGGCTGGCTGGTGATGGACATGGACGCGCCGTCCTACGATGCGCTCTCGCGCCGCTTCGGACAGCTGGGCGCCCTGTGGTGGCCGGCCGGCGCGCCTGTGCGCCTGCGCATGGACGCCCCGCGCCCGACCGACCTGGACGACGACGACCGCTACGTCGACTGGCTAGTAGAATGAACGCGATGGCCGTTCCCCGGCCGAAGCGTTCCCGATGCCCCAGACCCCCAACGCCACCGTGCCGTTGATCGACGTGCGCGGGCTCAGCTTCGCCCGCGACGACCGGCCCGTCTTCGGCCCGCTGCATTTCCACGTCGAACGCGGCGAGGCGCTGCTGGTACAGGGCGGCAACGGCGCCGGCAAGACCACCCTGCTGCGTGTGCTGGCCGGCCTGCTGGACGGCGAGCGCGGGCATGTATCGCTGGATGGCGCGCCTGCCGGCCCCGCCGCGCGCGCCGGCCGGCTGGCCTACCTGGGCCACCTGCCGGGGCTGAAGGCCGACCTCTCGGCGCTGGAGAACCTGGAGTACCTGTGCGGCCTGCTGGGACGGCGCCCTTCGCTCGAACTGGAGGAGGCGCTGGCCATCGTCGGCCTCGCCGGATACGAGGATGCGGCCGCGCGGACGCTGTCGGCCGGGCAGCGCAAGCGCCTCTCGCTGGCGCGCATGTGGCTGTCGCCGGCGCCGCTGTGGCTGCTGGACGAACCCTACGCCAACCTCGACCTGCCCGGGATCGAACTGGTCAACCGCATGGTCCGCGCCCATCTGGACGAGGGCGGCGGCGCCCTGGTGACCACCCACGGTGCTTATGCCGCGCCGCCCGTACGCACCCGCCTGCTGGAACTGGATGACGGGGCGGCGGCATGAACGGCTCCCCGGCCATGCCGACGCTGGGTTCGGCGGCGCGCGCCCTGGTCCGTCGCGACCTGCGCCTGCTCTGGCGCCGGCGCGGCGATGCGCTGCAGCCGGCGCTGTTCGCGATCCTGGTGGTGGTGCTGTTCGCGCTGGCGATGGGCAGCGAGCGCGAACTGCTGGCCCGCGCCGCGCCGGGCGTGCTGTGGGTGGCCGTGCTGCTGTCGGGCCTGCTGGCGCTGGACACGCTGTTCCGTGGCGACGCCGAGGACGGCTCGCTGGAGCAGTGGCGGCTGGCGCCGGTGCCACTGGCCTGGCTGGTGCTGGTGCGCACCCTGATGCACTGGCTGACCACGGCCGCGCCGCTGCTGCTGGCGGTGCCGCTGCTGGCCGAACTGCTCTACCTGCCGCGCCCGCTGTGGCCGGTGATGCTGCTGGCCCTTGGCCTGGGCACGCCGCTGCTGAGCCTGCTGGGGGCCGTGGTCTCGGCGCTGACCGTCGGGATGCGTCGGGCCGGCGTCCTGTTGGCCCTGCTGGCCCTGCCGCTGTACGTGCCGGTGCTGGTATTCGGCGCGGGCAGCGTCGCCCAGGCCGCGCAGGGCCACGACCCGGCCGGCGGCCTGCTGCTGCTGGGCGCCGGCCTCCTGCTGGCCCTGGTGCTGGCGCCGGTGGCCGCCGCCACCGCGATCCGGATCGCCGCGCAGTGAGCGCGCGGACTCCGGCGCCCGCGGGCCGGCCCCACTGGGGCATCCTGTCCACCTTCAAGGCTTGGCCGCACCGGCGGAGTCTGAAAAAATAGACACTTACAGCCATGGAGGCCGGGGGCAGCCCGGCCTGCGGCCGCGCCGCGGCCCTTCCCCCAGCGAGCAGACGTCCTGATGTCCAACATGAACCCGGTGGTGCGCTGGTTCCACCAGCTCGGGTCGCCCCCCTATTTCGACCGCTTTGCCGCGCGCTGGGCGCCGTGGGCGTTCGGGCTGGGCCTGCTGACGATGGCGGTGGGCGCCTACCTGGGCCTGTTCGTGGTGCCGGCCGACTACCAGCAGGGCGACAGCTTCCGCATCCTCTACATCCACGTGCCCAGCGCCTGGATGAGCATGGCCATGTTCGCGCTGATGGCGCTGTATGGCGCGGTCGCCCTGATCTGGCGCATCAAGCTGTGCGAGATCCTGGCCATGGCCTGCGCGCCGATCGGCGCGGCGTTCACCGTCATCACCCTGGCCACGGGCAGCATCTGGGGCAAGCCGATGTGGGGCACGTGGTGGGACTGGGACCCGCGCCTGACCTCGCAGCTGGTGCTGCTGTTCCTCTATTTCGGCGTGATCGGCCTGTACGCCGCGATCGAGGACCGGCGCGCCGCGGCGCGCGCGGCCTCGCTGCTGGCGATCGTGGGCGTGGTGATGCTGCCGATCATCCGCTACTCGGTGGTGTGGTGGAATTCCCTGCACCAGGGCCAGACCATCCGCGTGTTCGGCGAATCCTCGATGGACGCCAGCATGCTGCCGCCGCTGTTGTGGATGGTGGTCGGCACCAAGTTCTGGGCGATCGGCTCGCTGCTGGTCCGCGCCCGCGCCGACAACCTCCAGCGCGAAGCCGGCAAGGACTGGGTGCGCCGCGTCGCCGGGGTGCCCCGATGAGTTACGCCGGTTATGTCATGGCGGCCTACGCCGTCTTCGCCGCGGTCCTGCTCTGGGACTTCGTCGCCCCGCGCATCCGCATTGCCCAGGTGTTGCGCGCGGTCCGCCTGCTGGCGCGGCGCGACACCGCCCGTGCGCGCAGCGCCGCGCAGGAGCTGAAACGATGAACCCCACCCGCCGCCGCCGCGTCTGGTTCGTGGCCGCCCTGCTGGCCGCGGCCGCGCTGGCCGCGACCCTGGTCGCCCTGGCCCTGCAGCGCAACGTCGCCTACCTGTACACGCCCAACGAGGTGCTGAGCGGGACCGCGGGCCCGGCGGTGACCTCCGGCCAGGCCCGCTTCCGCCTCGGCGGCATGGTCGAGGACGGCTCGTTCATGCGCGAGGAAGGCTCGATGCAGGCCCGTTTCCGCGTCACCGATGGCGACGCGCAACTGGAAGTGGTGTACGACAAGATCCTGCCCGACCTGTTCCGCGAGGGCCAGGCGGTGGTCGCGACCGGCCGCATGCACGAGGGCCGCTTCGTGGCCGAGGACGTGCTGGCCAAGCACGACGAGACCTACGTCCCCAAGGAAGTGGCGGACAAGATGGGCCTGGCCCACAGCAAGCACAACGTCGACACCCCGCAACCCGGGGCGGCGGAGTGATGGCCGCCCTGCCCAATGGCGGCGCACCGCGCCGCGGCCCCGCGCGGGCGCGCGCCGGAGCGCGGCGCTAGTGCTCCCCGAACTCGGCCAGGCCGCCCTTCTCCTCGCCCTGCTCGCGGCCATGCTGCAGGCGGCGCTGCCGCTGGCGGGCGCCGCGGCCAACCGTCCGGCGTGGATGGCCGTCGCGCGCCCCGCGGCCCTGGCGCAGCTGGCGCTGCTCGCCTTCGCCTACGCCGCGCTCACCGTGGCCTTCGTGCGCCAGGACTTCTCGGTCCTGTACGTGGCCAACAATTCCAACACCCTGCTGCCGCTGGTCTACCGCTATACCGCGGTGTGGGGCTCGCACGAAGGTTCGCTGCTGCTGTGGGTGCTGATGCTGGCGGTCTGGAACGCCGCGGTGGCCGTGTGGTCGCGCGCGCTGCCGCCGGTGGTGTCGGCGCGGGTGCTGGGCGTGATCGGGCTGGTCGCCATCGGCTTCCTGTCCTTCATGATCTTCACCTCCAACCCCTTCGAGCGCCTGCTGCCGGCGCCGCTGGAAGGCCACGACCTCAATCCGCTGCTGCAGGATCCGGGGATGATCATCCACCCGCCGATGCTGTACGTGGGCTACATCGGCTTCGTGGTGCCGTTCGCCTTCGCGATCGCGGCCCTGCTCGAAGGCAAGGTCGATGCGCGCTGGCAGCGCTGGACGCGGCCGTGGACCAACGTGGCCTGGGGCTTCCTGACCATCGGCATCGCGCTGGGCTCGTGGTGGGCGTATTACGAGCTGGGCTGGGGCGGCTGGTGGTTCTGGGACCCGGTGGAGAACGCCAGCTTCATGCCGTGGCTGGCCGGCGCGGCCCTGATCCACTCGCAGGCGGTGACCGAGAAGCGCGGCAGCTTCGGCGGCTGGACCCTGCTGCTGGCGATCGCCACGTTCTCGCTGTCGCTGCTGGGCGCCTTCCTGGTGCGCTCGGGCGTGCTGACCAGCGTGCATTCGTTCGCGGCCGACCCTTCGCGCGGGCTGTTCATCCTCGCCTTCCTTGCTGCCGTGATCGGCGGCGCGCTGGTGCTGTACGTGCTGCGCGCCCCGCGCCTGCCCGAGGGGCGGCCGTTCGCGCCGGCCTCGCGCGAGACCCTGCTGCTGGTCAACAACCTGCTGCTCACCGCGGCCTGCGCGATGGTGCTGCTTGGCACCCTGTATCCGCTGCTGGCCGACGCGCTGGACCTGGGCAAGGTGTCGGTCGGCCCGCCCTACTTCGGCACCCTGTTCCTGCTGCTGATGGCGCCGCTGGTGCTGCTGGTGCCGTTCGGGCCGTTGACGCGCTGGCAGCAGGAGCAGCCTTCCAAACCCCTGGCGATGCTGCTGCCCTGGCTGGGCCTGGCCCTGCTGGCGGGCGTGGCGGGCTGGTTCATGGCGCCGCAGGGCGCGCTCAAGACCGCGGCCGGCGTGTTCGCCGCGGCGTGGGTGGCGCTGGGGACGGCCCGCTTCGTCTGGACCCGGGTACGCGCGGCCGGCCGGACCTTCACCCCCGAAATGCTGGGCATGGTGCTCGGACATGCCGGCATCGCGGTGTTCGTCGCCGGCGCGCTGCTGGTGGAGGCGCAACTGGTGCAGCGCGAGGTCGCCATGAGCCCCGGACAGACGGTCGAGATCGGGCGCTATGCATTCCGCTTCGACGGTGTCGAACGGGTGCCCGGGCCCAACTACGTGGCCGATCGGGCCCTGGTCCAGGTGTTCCGCGACGACCGCCCGCTGGTGCTGCTGCACCCGGAGAAGCGCGCCTACGCCTCGGGCGGCCAGATCATGACCGATGCCGGGATCCATGCCGGCATGGCCGCCGACGTCTTCGTGGCGCTGGGCGAGCCACTGGGCGGCGGCAGCTGGGCCGTGCGCCTGCAGATCAAGCCGCTGGTGCGCTGGATCTGGGCAGGCGCGTTCCTGATGGCGCTGGGCGGTTTCGTGACCGCGCTCGACCGGCGCTTCCGTCGGGTCACCGGCAATGGGCGCGGCCAGGAAACCGGTGCGGACGACGCGGCGCCAGCGCCCGGCCACGCGCCGGCCGTGGCCGCCGACGGAGGCACAGGCTGATGGCCGGTTTCCGCGCCCTGTCGGCCGTGGTCATCGGCGTGGTCTTCGCCGGCCTGGTCGGCCTGCTGCTCTACGGCGTGCTGGTGTCCGACCGCCCGGACCGCGAGGCCCTGCCCTCGCCGCTGATCGGCAAGCCCGCGCCCAGCTTCGAGCTGCCGGTGCTGCATGAACCCGGACGACTGGTCTCCTCGGAAGAACTGCGCGGCCAGCCCTACCTGCTCAACGTCTGGGGCAGCTGGTGCCCGGGCTGCCGCGTCGAGCATCCGGTGATCACCCGGTTCGCCGAGACCCGCCGCGTGCGCGTGGTCGGCTACAACTGGAAGGACGAACATGCAGATGCCATGCGCTGGCTCGAGCAGTTCGGCAACCCCTACTGGCTGGTGCTGGTGGACTACGACGGCCGCAAGGCCATCGACTGGGGCATCTATGGCGCGCCCGAGACCTTCCTGGTCGACGCCGAGGGCATCGTGCGCTGGAAGCACGTCGGCCCGGTGGACGATACCGTGATCGCCGAAAGCCTCGTTCCGGTGCTCGACAGCCTCGGGGTGACGCCGTGATCGCCGCCCTGCTCGGGCGCGCACGCGCACCGGCGGCCTGGCTGCTGGCGGCGCTGCTGCTGGTCGGGGGCTCCGTCGCGGCCCAGGCCGTGCGCGACGCCGCGCCGCTGCAGTTCCAGGACGCCGCCGAGGAGCGCCGTTTCAACGCCCTGGTCGCGGAACTGCGCTGCGTGATGTGCCAGAACCAGTCGCTGGCCGATTCCAATGCGCAGATCGCCCACGACCTGCGCCGGGAAGTGTTCGACCTGATGCGCAGCGGCCGCAGCGACGAGGAGATCCGCAGCTTCCTGGTCGAGCGCTACGGCGAGTTCGTGCTGTACCGGCCGCGCTTCGGCGGCCATACCGTCCTGCTCTGGCTGGCCCCGGGCCTGGTGCTGCTGGCCGGTGGACTGGTGGTGGCGCGCATCGTGCGCGCACGCGGCAAGCGGCCGTTGCCGGTGGAAGAGGAGCAGGAGTGGTGAGTCCCGCCGTGCTGTACGCCCTGCTGGTGCTGGCCGCCCTGGCCACCGGCGCCCTGGTGGCCGCCCCGCTGCGCCGCCAAACCCCCAGGCTGTTCGCTGCGATCGTGCTGCTGATGCCGGTGCTGGCCATCGCGCTGTACCAGGCGGTCGGCACCCCGGCCGCGCTCGAGCCGGCGCCGGCGCGCTCGGCCGGCGCCATGCCGACGATGGAGCAGGCGATCGCCGAACTGGAAGCCGTGCTGGCGCGCGATCCGCAGCAGCCCGAGGGCTGGCGCCTGCTTGGCCGTGCCCATGCCGCGCGCGGCGATCGTGCCAAGGCGCGCGATGCCTTCATGAAGGCCGTGGAACTGATTCCCGACGATCCGGACCTGCTGATCGAAACGGCCCAGGCCCGCGCCCAGGCCGCGCCCGACAACCTGTTCGACGACACCGCGCTGGCGCAGTTGCGCAAGGCGGTGGCGCTGGATCCTGGCAACCAGCGGGCGCAATGGTTCATCGGCGTGGTGCAGCGCCAGCGCGGCGAGGACGCCGCGGCCGTGGCGACGTGGGAGGCCCTGCTGCCCGATCTCGATGCCGCGACCGCCGCCGCCCTGCGCACCCAGATCGACGAGGCGCGGGCCGCGGCCGGCATGCCGCCGCTGCCGGCCCAGGCCAGCCCGCAGGACACCGGCGCCGACGCCCCGGCCGGGGTGCGCGTGCGCGTCAGCCTCGACCCCGGCTTCGCATCGCGCGCGCGCCTGCGGGGCGATGCCACCGTCTTCATCATCGCCCGGGCGATCGGCGGTCCGCCGATGCCGGTGGCCGTGGAGCGCCATGCGTTGCAGGACCTGCCGCTGGAACTGGTGCTCGACGATGCCGACAGCCTGATGCCGACCGCCAGGCTCTCGTCGATGCAGGGGGTCGAGCTGGCCGCGCGCATCTCGGCCACCGGCAGCGCGGACCGTGCCGATGGCGACATCGAATCGGCACCCGTGCGGGTCGAGCTGCCGGCGACGGCGCCGGTCGAGCTGGTGATCGGCGCACCGACGCGCTGACCGCGTCGCCACGCGCATTCATCCGGTGGCGGCGCGCCGGTGTCGCCGGTCCGCGGCCGCGATCCGCGCGCGCCCGCTAGAATCCCCGCATGACCGAATTCATCCCGCCGGCCACGTGCTGGATCGACCTGCCCTCGCCCTTCGTGATGAAGCGCGGCGGCGCGCTGCGCGGCGGCCGTGTCGCCTACGAGACCTGGGGCAGGTTGAATCCGGCCCGCGACAACGCCGTGCTCGTCCTCACCGGCCTGTCGCCCGATGCGCATGCCGCGTCCTGCGAGGCCGACCCCTCGCCGGGCTGGTGGGAAGCCATGCTCGGCCCCGGCAAGCCCATCGACACCGCGCGCTGGTTCGTGGTGTGCGTCAATCCGCTGGGCAGTTGCAAAGGCTCGACCGGCCCGGCCTCGGTCGACCCGGCCAGCGGCCACCCCTACCGGCTGGGTTTTCCGGACGTGTCGATCGAGGACATCGCCGATGGCGCCGCCCATGTCGTGCGTGCGCTCGGCATCGACCGGCTCGCCTGCGTGATCGGCAACTCCATGGGCGGCATGACCGCGCTGGGCCTGCTGCACAGGCATCCGGGCCTGGCGCGTTCGCATATCAACGTCTCGGGCAGTGCCCGGGCGCTGCCCTTCTCCATCGCGGTGCGCTCGCTGCAGCGCGAGGCGATCCGCCTGGATCCCAACTGGAACGTCGGCAACTACGACGAGTCCACCTATCCCGAATCGGGCATGCGCATCGCGCGCAAGCTGGGTGTCATCACCTACCGCTCCGCCCTGGAATGGGACGGCCGGTTCGGGCGCGTGCGCCTGGATTCGGACCTGGCCGACGAGGATCCCTTCGGCCTCGAGTTCCAGGTCGAGAGCTACCTGGAGGGCCATGCCCGGCGCTTCGTCCGCCGCTACGACCCCAACAGCTATCTCTACCTGAGCCGCTGCATGGACTGGTTCGACCTGGCCGAGTACGCCGGCGGCGACGTCATGGATGCGCTGGCGGGCATCCGCATCGAGCGCGCCCTGGCCATCGGCGCGCGCACCGACATCCTGTTCCCCGTCGAGCAGCAGGAGGAGATCGCCGAGGGCCTGGCCCGCGGCGGCGCCGAGGCGGCCTTCGTCGGGCTGGAGTCGCCGCAGGGGCACGATGCCTTCCTCGTCGACATCGAACGGTTCGGCCCGGTCCTGGGCGGCTTCCTCGACGCGCTCTGAGCCCGGGCCGGGGCGCCACTGCGCGGCTCTTGAATTGTTTCAACCGGTACGGTCTAGAATGGGGTCATGACCTCCGTTCCCCCCGGCATTCCCTTCGAGGGTCGAGACAGCTTCGTCGCCGCCGTCGATGCGGCCGTGCGCAGCGGCGACGAGCACGCGGTGACCGCGCGCCTGCGCAGCGTGCTGTGCGAGCTGATCCGCGACCCGGCCATACGCCTGCCGGACTGCGTACACGAGCGGATCGAGGATCACTACGCCCGCCGCGAGATCTACCGCAGCCCGGAGCTTGGCTACAGCGTGATCGCCATGACCTGGGGCCCGGGCCAAGGCACGCCGGTGCACGACCACTGCGGCCTGTGGTGCGTGGAGGGCGTGTGGCACGGCGAACTGGAGATCGCCCAGTTCGAACTGCTCGAGACCGACGGCGAGCGCTGCCGCTTCCGCGCCGCCGGCGGCATGCGCGCCGGCCCCGGCAGCGCCGGCAGCCTGATCCCGCCGCACGAGTACCACACCATCCGCAACGGCAGCGACGACGCGATTGCGATCTCCGTACATATCTACCAGGGTCGGATGGACCAGTGCTGCCGCTTCGAACCCGAAGGGGACGAGTGGTACCGACGCGTGCCCGCGACGCTGTCGATCGATCGCGCGGCCTGAGCCGCCGCCAGGCCGCGAAGCCGCCGACCGGAACGCCCCGCCGATGCTCGCCGATTTCCTGCTTGCCAGCGCCCACCACCTGCTGTTCTTCGGCCTGATCGCCATGCTCGCGGTGCAGTCGGTGCTGCTCGCGCGCCCGCTCGATGGCGCCGGCATCCGCCGCCTGGTGGGCGTCGACCGCGGCTATGGCATCACCGCCGCGCTCCTGTTGGTGGTGGGTGGCGCGCGCGTCTTCCACGGCATCAAGGGCGCCGACTTCTACCTGCACAACCCCTGGTTCCACGCCAAGCTCGGCTGCTTCGTGCTGGCGGCCCTGTTGTCGATCGTGCCGACCCTGGGCTTCCTGGGCTGGCGTCGTCGCCTGCGCGACCAGCCTGACTGGCGCCCCGCGCCCGCCCAGGTCGTACGCCTGCGCCGCGTGGTCCGCGTCGAACTCGTCCTGGTGGCCCTGATCCTGGTCTGTGCCGCGGGCATGGACCGCTACGGCGGCCTGCACTTCTGAGGCCAAGGCGGCCGACGCGATCCGCTATACTGCGCGCCCGCGCCGGAGTGGCGGAATCGGTAGACGCAGCGGACTCAAAATCCGCCGCCTTTAAAAGCGTGAGGGTTCGAGTCCCTCTTCCGGCACCAGTAAAAACAAGGGGTTAGGCTTAATAGCCTAGCCCCTTAGTTTTGGGCGCTTGCGCCGTGTACGGGTTGTGTACGGGTTGCCGGTGTACGGCTGGGCGTTGCCAGTGCGTTGACTTGGAGGCGTGCAAGCCGCCAAATGAGCGCGTCCACAGGGGGTAACAATAATGGCGAAGACTCCAAGCAGGCCGAGTAAACCCACTCCTAGCCCGCGCCCGTCACCCAAGCCCACTCCAACCCCGCGCCCTACGTCACCGGGTCGCGAAGGAACGAAAGGCACTCCTAACCGCGGTGGCGATACGGGGCCAAGGGGTAAGTGACCACACCCTGCGAAGCGAAGCCTGCCGCTACTCAGCGATCACCGCCTCCGGGCGGCAAGCGGCTGTCTGATATCGACCAAGCAAAGAACGACGCTACCGGTAAGGCCAGCGACGTTGGAAGGCAGTTGGCTTACGCAGGTATCGCTACGATCTGGCTGCTAAGAAATGACGGCGGCCGGCCGTTTGGGGATGTACTGCTGACAGCTCTAACGCTCGTTGCTGCCGCGCTTCTCGTTGACTTTCTGCAGTACGTGCATTGCAGCCGGATATGGAAGAAGTTCTATAACGAGCAGTTCTCGACCCACAACTCGGATGACGCTCTGGTCGACATCCCGGATTCACTCAGCATATCAATCTATCGCTTCTTCTGGACCAAAATCACGCTGCTGGTGGCGGGCTATGCGTTCTTGCTTGCAGGCGCTGTCATCAAGCTCCGAATCTTCTAGCCGCATCAAAAGCCGGACCGGCGAGGCAGCACCGGAAGCGCATAGGGGGACGTGCCATTCCGGCTCATCAACTCCCTATTGTTGACAATCAGTCGGCGATTACGTGCCCGCGCGTTGTGGACAGCGTCAGCGATGATTTGCGCGCCCGCTAGCAAGGTTGGCCAGTGAATCCACTCGGCGTAACCGCTCTGGATATTATCGAACAGACGATCAGGTACCGGGCGGAGGTTCTGGGCATCCAGAGCGCACGATGGCAAGCAAAGCCCGACCAGCCCGTGCTCTGCGTCCAATGTTGCCTTGATCTCCCAATCGACAAACTTCCGCCATGGGGTGTCCCTGCCGCACAAGACTACGGTTACTGATGACCCTGAAATGTACTCCTCACGAATGCGTCGGATGACATACGCGCTGTTGTCACTATGAATCCGGCCTCGCACAGAATGATCTGTGCAGACGTCATAGGTCCTGACCTGAGTATGGAACTTGTAGCCAATCAGGCAGTGAGTCCGGGGTGGATGGTATCGGGTTCGGACCAGTTCCGGCGAACGGTCGCCGGCGGTTTGTAGCCATGGGCGCTGTGCGGCCGCTGCTCGTTGTAGAACTGTCGCCAGCGTTCGATCAGCACCTTCGCCTCGGCGCGGCTGCGGAACCATTCCCGGTTCAGCAGCTCGTCCCGCAGTTTGCCGTTGAAGCTTTCGACGAAGCCGTTCTGCCACGGGCTGCCCGGCGCGATGAAGGCCGGGCCGATCGCCGCGTCGCGCAGCCAGCGCATGACCTTGGTTGCGGTGAACTCGGCGCCGTTGTCGGAGCGGACGAAGGCCGGCTTGCCGTAAAGCCGCATCAGGCGCGACAGGGTCAGGATCACGTCCTGCGCCCGCAGGCTGCCGCCCACTTCGATGGCCAGGCATTCGCGGGTGTATTCGTCGATCACGCACAGCATCTTCAAGGCGCGCCCGTCCACCATCTGGTCGTGGACGAAGTCGTAACTCCAGACGGCATTCGGGCGAACCGCGCCCGGCAGGCGGATATCGCTGCCGGATCGGCGGCGACGCGGCCGGCGGCGGGGAATGTTCAAACCCAGCTGGCGCCACAGGCGCCGCACCCGGGCCTCGCCCAGGTCCAGCCAGGCCGCCATCCGGCGATACCCGAACCGCGGCACCTTCGGCGATGCGGCCAGCAGGCGCTCGGCCACCGCCTGGTCCTTGGCAGCCTGGCGCGGGGCGTAGCTGGCGATGCGGCGGCTCAGACCCAAGTACCGAAGGGCCTTTCGCTGCGAGATCCCCCGACGGACCAGCACCTGGACCGTGTCGCGTCGTTCCGACGGGGTCATCATTTTTTTCGGGCGATCTCCTTCATCCCGTCGATAACCAGCATCTGCTCGGCCACCAGCCGCTTGAGCCGGGCGTTCTCGGACTCGAGGTCCTTGAGCCGGCGGGCCTCGGGCACGTCCATGCCGCCGAACTTGTTGCGCCAACGGAAAAAGGTCTGCTCGGTCAGGTTGTGCTTCTTGCACAGGGCCTTGATCGACATGGCGCCGACCTCGGCCTCGCGCAGGATGCCGATGATCTGCTCGTCGGTGAATCGCTTCTTCATGGAGCTCTCCTTGCCTGTTAAGGGTAGAGAACTCACCAGCCAACTGGCTACACGATCCGTCTCAGGTCACACCCCCTCGCGCTCAAACTCGTCTGCGATGCAGCCCGCGCCACTGCCGGTCTTGGCGAAGATGGCATCGTCGGCTGCACCTGATGCGGTCATGGCCCAACGCCCGCACATTGCCTTGATGGCATCA